>WLWD01000890.1_pt1 | contig 46234 bp, 23 predicted proteins | sample 6712731 | NCBI WGS metagenome assembly WLWD01 (sample SAMN12718690, study PRJNA576275) | sponge metagenome | isolation source: marine sponge | host: Mycale hentscheli | place: New Zealand: South Island, Marlborough, Capsize Point | collected 2014-11-01 | reverse complement strand
GAAGGGATAGAGAAGAATAAATTGGAATTTGAAACAGAAAGTAAATCAGAAGGTGTACCAAAGAAAAAGCAATTCCTGCTATCACAAGGTATAAATCAGACATTTTGTTATATATTTATTATTTCTATAGATAAAGATGTACTACATTTTTCTGCAAAGGAGTTAGCAGAATGGATAAAGCAGGAGCATGCGTTGTCTGACGATGTTTGTGAAAAGTTAATAAGTAAGACCAATTAGTATTAATATACAGTCAAAAAATTGTGAAATTTTTTTAAATGATTGAAAACAATAAACACTTGCATAAGTAGAGTATTAGCAATACCATGCAAAAATATTATTTGCTAACTGTGACATAATATTATCAACTCCTTTCATGTCTTCTAATATAATTATGTTTAGCTACTGTACTCTTTCCCAACTCAGTTCAATGAAGATTTCATAGGTTAATAGGCACATCAAGCTAGACTAAGCTGTTAGGTCCCGACAGTTTAATGGTTAGTGTGCACACTCTGCAATCAGTGGTTGCAAATACTAATACCGAAAATGCCTTATTTTCTCCCATTATTTTTACCATGTCAAACATTTTCCCCCATTATGGTTATGATGATGCTTCTGATCAGCCCATGAAGTATTCATGAATAATTATGCTGTTGTCATCGCTGTTACTGACACACAAACATACTATTTATATAGATTGCAACATTTGCATTTTTTAAAGGGTGACTGCACATAACAACGCACACCGCCTGTAGATCCGGACTTATTCCCCACCAATATCCATCCCAACATTCAAAAGTACACAGGCATGAACAATTGCCTAGTTGCAGCAGAATTATATTTCGTGAAGTTGTGGTGTCTTAGCTTTTGTTGTCTCATAGACATTTATAGCAACACTCCATATGGTAGTCCTCATCTGAGCTCATGCAGCAAGGTGCACCAGGCTGCCTCTCTTCCTGTGGGTGGTTCTCCAGGCTGTGCCCATCTGAACTCGAGTGGATGGTTCCAGCAGGCTCGACTACTGAGGAGTGAAGACTTCCTAAGCTGTACACACTGGTAGACCTCTAAAAAGTGAATTGCACCACAACTTGAAGTTTTCAATATCTTATAAAAAGAAAAAAAATCATAAAGTAATGTTGAAATGGAAAAGAACTCGTTGTCTTGCAGTGGAGTATCAGCTTGGCTAGTAGTGCACCAAATTGTAGAGCTCCTACTGCCACACTGCTCCAAATAAAGTGCTACAAAGTTTTATAGTTGCCCCGATATTTCCTCTAGATTTGCTCCAAACTTAGTGAGTAGTGCCTTCGGCAGGTTCTTTGTCCTTGTGTTGTAGTGGAGTAGCTCCTGTAAGTATATAATAGTAGTAATCGTGCATAGGAACAGATCAACAAAAATTGCATGGGCGGTGTGCAGCAACCCTTAACTTCAAATATATTTTACAAATTAAAATTATATGCATTTTGTGTTTTTAGCTTATCAAACAACATGGGTTAAAACATGTCATATTCATTTTTGAAAAAGAATATCTCTTCACAAAACTTTGAGAAAGAATTTAATTTTGTTATAGATAAGAGACAAAAAAATTACTGTCAATTTGTAAATATTAATGATGTTTATTTTTTCTAGGAGAAAGTGTCACTGGTAGGGTGCTACTCGAACTTACAGAAGAAGATATGAAAAGTTTGGAATTCAATTTGGGAACTCGTAAAACACTACACAAAATACAAAACAATGTACGGCTTTCGTATTAATGCTTAGGTAGTAAATCAAAATAGTATTTGTAACTTATTATTGACATGTTTTTTGTGTTGTTACTCAAATAATCTAGCAATGATGTATAATTTTATTATAGGTTAGCAGTATGAAACTGAAACCAGCACAAGGTAAGTAAATATGATCCAATAATAGCATGTTCAAAGTGTTAGGGGATTTCTTTACTATGTGAAATGTATGTGAATTAAGGTTCAGTTGGAGAGGAAAAAGCAGGCAATGGTAAGCTATTGTTCTATTTATAGATTACCTCACAATTTGGAGCCTAAGGTTGAAGCAAGACTTTCTTAATGCTGTAATATCAGAAGAAACTGAGGTCAAGCCTAAAAAGCTATCTTATGGAAGATAATAAAAAGGGAACCCGCGTGTGCGTGTTTGAGGGGCATACCATTACATATAACACAATTTTGCATTATCCAACCCTAATACTATCTCACTCACTCTGCTCACTCACCAACAAACAAATATCCCTATTGTTGAAAGTAATGATAAAGTGTTGCATGGAAACCTGTAGGATCAAGCAGTACAAAGTCCAGTAGAAAGTAAAGTATACCTATCACAGGAATTTGTAGGAATGGATGATGAATCTAAGTGCTAGGAGTGTAGAGCAGGGAGAAAGAAAGGATTTGATCTAGTTTATTGGAAATATTAGAAGTGACTATCATATTTGTGTTGAAACCACTTGTTTAGCTGTATAAAGTTGGATTTTGTAATTCTATAGCCTTATTTATAATTGTAATACTTTAGTCGCATTTGAACATTATAATGGTGGGGAAAAAAGAGAGAAAAACTTTTTTCATTGAAATTAGTTCAAAAAAATCTAACAACAAAATAATAATCATGTGTAAAACCCTGGTACCCTGTTGCTAGGGAACCAAAACCACATAATCATGTTTTTTTGTTTCACAGCTTCTTTCTTTAATAAATAATTTTGGGAGTTTATGTAGATAATACCAAGGTATATAAAAAAAATTATTATGTTGATTTGCTGGTTCAAAATTCCTGGAAGGAATTATACAAGTGAAAGGGTTAAAGTTACAGAATGATTCCACTTGAGAGTCTTCATCTACTGGACAGTAGAAGTGGAGTCTCAAGTTCATGTTGTTTTGGTAAGAAACAGTTTTAATGGATTCCAGCACTCTTCTTCTTCAGTAGATACTCTCATTACATATTTTCCTGGCTCTTTCAAAGTTCATGCGGTTATTGTGTTGGTGAAAATGTACCACAAATGCCATTTTTATCACATCTTCTTATACTTGGACCTTTCTAGACTTGTCAGAACGTAGAGTAATAATTTGTTTCATATAGTGATTTGAAATAATAATACTTTATAAAAAAATTGGATAATATTAGCTGACTATCAGCTTTGGCGGTAGAGATCATCATTTGATGACTTTCGATGACATTTATTCAGATTTTAGCAGTATGTCCGCAACGTATTAGCTGTGTAAAAATTTGGCACAGGCACACTCAAGTCAATTAGTGGCAGGTGGCGAAAAAGTGGGTAATCGGGGTAATTAACTTTGTTAAAAATTTGGCAGATAAAGGTAGCAGTGCCAATGAATAGTGTGCTCCATTTAGAGATCTTTTTTTTCATATGTTTTATGTGATGATTATGTGATTTGTTACTGTATTGAAGTTTGTCAGGAAACTGGCACTATAGGTTAAGTTAAAACTGCAATTTTTTGAGTTAACATACAAAATTATGTAGCACACACACTGTTCTATATCTCTCCATCATATGACTTAAAAATATGCCCTAGCTATACTCAGATATTAATAAGAACTATGATAAATGTATTTTACCATAGCTCATCTACATAATTAGCTGCAAGTCATAGTTATTATATGTAACCTCACTTATAAAGCTTTCTATTTTGTTATTGCAGCTCCCAAGGAATGTGAATCTCTGGTAGAATCTCCAGTTAAAGATAAATCTGACTCTAATAGTGCCTATGAGTCGATATCTGAGCAGCCCGGCCAACCATCAACTTGTGTGCCACGTAGTGAGTATTAATGCTGTGTAGCAAAGCATTTTTGGGGAGAGAACTTAGTATTTATAATAAAAAACAACAACGAATTATGACTCCGGAATTAAATAAAGTATGTGGTTTACTTCTTATTATTGTTGGGCAAATATTTTTGTAAATGTGCTACTGTTCTTTAAATTATGTGACTCCTATTTGAATTATCTGACAATTTGTTGATCCTTCAATGATATCATGTAAACTGCTGAATGCTTTGTAATAGACTTTAAATTTGCTAATAGTTAATAATTTCCAGCATAGTCTGAACTTGACATGTGACATTAATGTCGAATATATGTACCAAACTTGATCTAAACTGCAGCAAGTAAATTGCAGAGCTTAATCTTGCACTCATGGCTTAATTGCTAGACATTCCAGGGATTAAATATCTGAATATTTCAATTTTCAGCTTGATCCAGTTAAAATGGAATACCATGCATTCATTTAAGTCATAACTATGAAATAATTAGGGCTTCATTGAGACTAAATGATTGTGGTATTTTTTCTTTGTTTCATTCTAAATTTAATTATTTGTTTAGACTTAGCAAATGTTTTGATGATTAAAGATGAATTTAAAGGTATGTAAACCTATATAATATATTTATTTATTAATAGTGTGTGCTATAGTATGTGCTAAATTACAGCATTTCTTGTATCATATAACTAAAAGACTGGCTCTATTTTGGGTTAGTTGCAAATCTTGTAAAAAGAGTCTTACTGAACTGTGAAAATTGAGATAAACTTTTTATTCTCTATTATGGCCATTCAGACATTCAAAAATGCAATTTGTAGTTGTAAATTATATAATAATTTGTCATTTTAAAGGAAAAAATAGCTATTCAAAGTTATTGGGAGCTCTTACTTTAGTTGATACAAATGAAATTTTGAATTAGTTTTGAATTAGTTTTCTGTTCAACAATGCAGAGAAGACAATGAATATCAATTGAAGCCAATATATTCGAGGAACTTCAACACTTACAAAATCTCTGACTTTGAATGACAGAAATTTCATATTGTTTTGCTTTAAAATATTTAATGTTGATAAATTCTGCATTTCATTGGTAATGACCGTATGCTTCTTCACAAACTTTCAGGAGTATAGTGTAGGTAGAAAGGGTTGAATTGTGCTTGTAAGTGGATAGATATTGGTATACTCTATCTGAAGAAATTACTTTTATATCTTGTTCATGATAAGAGGACATCTGGCCATTACCGTCTGAAGAAGTTATTTAATGTATGTATGTATTTCTCACATACCATTTTGACAGTAGTGCAGGATTATTTGTGTTCTATTCAGAAAGATACAGCTGACTACAACAAAAATAATTTCAGTACATAACATACACTCATTTTTGCTGGTAGGCAAGGCACATCTTTGACGCCAAGTGATTGATGGTTCATCAGACAAAAAAAATCATTTGTTTCACCCAGTGCTTGAATTTTGAGGAAAAAGATGACCCACATTTTCCTTTAAGTATTTTTGTAATACAATGGGGTGCAAATCTATAGATTGTGTGGCAAAATCTATAGAGGAGTTACAGGTCCAGTTCCAGTGCTAATGATGGGGAGCGCCCCAAATACATTTAAGTCAAAATTAATGAAATTTATCACAATATATAAATGATTTGTACATTTATTTTAAATGAAAAGCATAAATTAGCATGCATAAATAAAATTGCATGTATTGGTACCCTTGTGCATTATAATTTTCAATGAACTTGGTTTGAGAGGGGGTGTATCCTCACCAATGTGCAAATTCATAATAAGAGCAGAACATATAATGTGTGTGTGTGTGTGTGTGTAAGAGCACTTTTGTATGCTAGTTCCTTACCATAGGATTAATGTTTTATTATTTGCCTCACTACTACTGTCCAGTGTTGAGAGCATCATGAAGTTCTTGAGTAAATTTCCATGAGAGGAAATCTGAATATCGTTTCTTTTCTTGAGTGCACTGGAAAGTGTATTAGCATTCTTGCAGAAGTGACAATTAGTCGCCTTCAGTGCTGCTAACTTACACATTTAGCAATCTTTGCAGACTTCACACAATACCTATGAAAGCACTCATAGTCTTTAATTATAATACATTTGTAATATTATTGGTTTTATTGTTTGAGCTAGTATTCTTGATTCAGATATTGTTGATAGTGAATCATTATTTTGTGTGCTGGTTTAATGAATGCTAATATTAACACATGAAATTAAATTTTAGAGCACAAGGACTCAATTTCACTGTACAGTAGCACGTTTTCTAGTCACTAAGCTGCCATCCTCATTGTATTGTATTAATTACTGGCCTAATTTATCCTGTTTTATTAAACTTCTATCTGACTATGAAATTATATTTGCTTAGATGGATACTTTTTTTTCACTGGTTAGCTATCTACATGAGTATAAAATGTATTTAATTAAATAGTGCAAATTGTTTTAAAGTTATATTTTAAATTTGCTCATGAATGTCTGTGTTGATATATTTAGGAAAAAAATTAAATTTGCTAAATGTCCTCAAAGCTCTCAGTACAGTTCCTATTGACAATCGTGATGATGTTGCCTTAGCTCTAGGAGTGGAATTAGAGCAGATTAAAGTGTTTGAGGCCAATCATCCAAAAAATATAGACCGAGTTTGGAAGGAAATCATTTCCTGTTGGTTGAACTCTTCATCCACCCACACATGGACTACATTAGCTCAAGTCCTGCTAGACAATGGTCTGTCACATTTTGTCAAGAACTTTGCCAGTTTATAAAAAAAAATTGTCAGTATGAAACAATGTATTTTATTATGTGTGTTTTTGTTAGAAATTCGTAAATATATTAAAAAGGTTACAATAAACTAAGTTGGTTTAACATTGGTGAATGATATGAACAGACACAAGTAATATATACACTGAGCAAGTTCAAATGACATTGTTGTGAAGACACATTTTTCATTTTTTGGCATCAGTATGGGGTATGTAACGCAATGCTTTGGTGTGTAAGGTATGCTCTTACTATTGAATGTGCAGTATAACTAGTGGTGTGCTTGAGCACAAATGGCAAGCTAGCCTGATAGTTAGGTAACATAAAACTAAGTATTGTTACTGTGTTAGAACTTAGCCTTAGTTCGCCTAATCCACACCGCAATTGCTTTAGGAATCTCGTATCCAGGTAGCAATGACGTGGGTGCTCAGTTTACCTGGTTTTTATACAATTCAGAAAAATCGCTGCGCAGCATGCAGTACGTGCAAGAGTAAAAGGCGGGAGAAATGTTCTCGGCGCGACACTACCATCGGTTTTGTGTAGTTTGCGCATGATCAGTAGCTACCTAGCGGTTAGATTTGTCACCTGCTATCAGTATTGTTTTAATTATGGAACCGGAACCAATGGCAGAACAAGTGAGTAGATTTATTTAGGAGAAGAATTATATCAGTTGTGATATATTGTGTTAGAATGGAAGACAGAATGAAGAGAAGACTGAGCCAGGCTCAGCAAATAAAAAAAGTTTTAAACAATAAAGTGAGTAGATATAATATAGTATTAAAATTCTCATGATTTACTTCATTTTAATACAGAAAAAAAGAAGAAGAAGAAAAAGAAATAGGTAAGTCATTATGGTTTAACCTGTAGCTGTTATGATATGATGCACTTTTTTTGTAGACAGCAATACCAAGTCGAAATACGTAATAGTTATTTAAAAACTTATCTTAAAACCCTTTCGTTCCGGATCCCGCTTTAAAGCGGGTGGCGACCGGTCGGCTTCTCCGAATTTTTTTAATAGTTACTTTATAGCTAGAACCTTCAGATTGCATACACAGGTGCCCAATGCATTGGAGAAGCATCTAAAATAGCTTTCAGCCAGGACTGCTTCGACAGTACCTCACAGCAGTTGCGTTTATTTCTTCCTCGGCAAAAAAAACAACATCGGTTCTCCGTCAAATTAAAAAAAGTTACCTTCTTCACAGCAGCTTTATTTATGGATCCAGTCATCTCCAGAGCTTTGTAGAAGCAGCGAAATATTGCTTGAGCCCAGTAACCTTCCATAACACATTGAAGCAACCGCTTCTTTGCCGACCAAGACTTTGCGGTTTGACTTAATGTCTTCTCCTTTTTTTATAAAATCGCCAGTTCAACTGGGGGCCTCCCTATTACGTACAGTCTTAGGTAATGCTTATTACATCATAGGAAAAAAGTGAGCGTGTCGTGTGACCTCGGTAACTATGCAAAAAAAATTTGTTTTCAAAGTCATTTTTTGGAAGATGGCGTCTAGGAGTTACAATGCGGTGCAAGTTTTAGACTTGCTTGATGCTGACTCTAGCGACTCAGGATCAAGCAGAGAGAAGGGAGACGACATCTAGGGATATAGGAGGCCCTGTATCAGGGTTGGTGGACCAGACCCGTCAACTCTGATACTGACAATGGGAGTCAAGAAGATGATCGAGGTAAGCTTGTCTTTCTCTTGTCTTTCTCTTGAAAACTAGCGAGCTTCTGTTGTGGAAAGGACTTATTTATAGCTATATTGAGATAGAAAGCTGTTTAGCTATAATATATATATATTTCATTGAGTTTTGAGATTTGAAAGTGGGTTGTGGTTTTTTTAACAATTTCAAATTTTCAAAAAAAGTAATTTTTTTTACCACATGTACTACTAGGACCAGATGTGTATGCAGTCACCGACCCGATTGTGAAGAGGACGCAGATGAGGCAACAGGAGCAGAGTCTTCCAGTGATGAAGGAGAAGATGCCGGACCTGGTGAAGTACACTCGGAGCCCCACCCCCCACCCCTCAAACAAAAATCCTGTATGAAACTGCATACAATACATCATAAAGTTGCAATTATATAGGATCATGAATAATTTGTTGTTTGTATTACAAATATCTTTGTTGTTTGTGTTTTTGTGTATATGAAATTGTTTTGTAGTGGAGCTCGACGTCCGATGGCATAGTTCCTTGTGGACACTCATAGATTTCTCCTACATGATCACAATCAGCACCAAACACAACAAACAAAATATTTTATTGTTGAACTAATAAATAATATTGGTATAAAATACATCAAACAATATTATTTCTATTTTTTTTTTTTATTATTGATGGGAAAAGTGGAATTTTTTGGGGGAAAATTTTTTTTTTTTTTTAAAGCATTAATAGAGGGCCTAAATATTATTCAATTTTCTCAATCAAAAAATGAGGGGAATTCCAAACTCTTGGTCTATTTAGTGATATAAGGTTGCTATGGGGTTTTCCCAGCCAGCATCGCGTTAAAAAAAATAAAATGTAATGCTCTATTCCGCGGTGGAAGACTAGTTTTTTCCGCGCACGTCCAAACAATTCAGGAACGAGAGGGTTAACCACTTATAAATATATATTTAAATAACTTATCTATCTTAACCACTTATAAACATATATAATAATATATGCTTTAAAATGTGTAATCTTAGTATTATCATGAAGAGTTATGTGATGGCTATCTAGCTAGCTCACTCAAAACTCAGAAGTTTGTGGTTATGGTCATAGCACCCTCCATGGTTTTAAAAGTGGCCACACCTTGAACAAGTCTACAATGGTTCTCTTCAATATAGGACCAAATGTAAATTTGCCATTTGAATGCTATCAGTTAGAAAATGAACTCAATAAGTACACAAGACGTAACTGTGTAGGCAAAAAATCAGATAGGTCAGAGACAAAAACCTAACCTGTCAATAAGTACTGATCGATAAACCAGAGGATTCTGTTTAGTGCAATTTGGGACGGGGTCGACCACATAACTAACACAAAAACGCGAGGGTCAAAGTACAAAATGACATACGTACATCCAATATATACAAACAAATAAACAAACATCCCCTATTTTGAATTGTGTTACCCCTGTAAGTGTCTCGCTCGCCAATAATTCCAGTCAGTCAAAATAAAATTTAGAGACTAGCTTCATAGCAATAGGATGAAAAAAGAAGTAGTAGTAGGCCCAATCATACTGCACCTATCACAAACTGAAACTGAAGATATATTGAAATGGTAGGCATTGCGACTCCAAATTTGATGATTGCCAAATTTACAGGAAAAAAAAAAAAAAAAAAAAAAAATCATAAAAAAATAAAATATACAGCACTTTTAGTTCACTTTGTACCAAAAAGTGCTAATCAGCCACTCCTTTCTATGAACCTATCCTTTTCACCCATGTAGTGAAATCCTTTCTTTTGGATAGATTTACCCATTACCAAGCATGGATGGCTGTGATAACTGTGATTGTTGTAGGGCTTCCAACTTCAGCGGCCAGGTAGACTTATGAAGAGGGGGAAAGCATTTAGTGTTGCTCAGATTTCCCATTTATGTTCTCTATTCAAAGCTGGAATGGCTGGTGTTTCAGTGAAGCATATAGACATGTGTTTGAAGAAGCTGCTGATGATACTGACATAGGTTTAATTTCGCATTAATTAGACTGCAGATTTGGCTGTTCACTTGCTGCATCTACATACAATCAAATATTCCTGTGATTAGCTTGTTTGTATTATGCGACTTAAATGCTTTTTTGATGTCAAAATCTCAGCAAATTCTCTGAATACACTCACTGCTATGCATGAAGTGTTAAAAGTTACCAACTTTCATATACTCTGTACATGTAGAACTGTTTAGAGCCTGCCTAATGGATGAAATGTTGCAGCCATTACTTTGAAGTACTTTTTGTAGGTGTTTCTCTCCTTCCTTCAAGTATTCACATAATGTTAATTACCTTCGTAAGCCTCTGATATAGGCACCTCCCAATTCCCCTCTTAACATGATTAGGTTGACCATTGCAGTTTTTTAAATTACGTCTGGTAAAGGGTTTTGATACCAAGTAGCCTTTCAACGTAACATTGTGCGGCTTGAAAAAAACAAGAAGTTCTATGGAATTACTGCGCAGTTTTAAGTCTAACAATAAATTTTAAGACCTAAGTGTGCCTTGTGTCATTCAGAAACAAAGGGGTAAACAAGTAATTCCTTTAAATGATATAGGATCGCCGAACTGGAAGATTCAGTTTAGTGGAGGTATGGAAAGGGGTAGACCACAAAGCAAGCACAAAAACGCGAGGGTCAAAGTACAAAATGACATATGTACATCCACACACACACATATATAAACTAGTGGTGTGCTTGAGCACAAATATTAAGCAATCCTGCCTAATTTGGTTACATAAAACTACAGTATTGTATACTTTTAGCATAGTTCATGCAAAACACTATATATTAGTCACCATTAATATTACCAAAGAATACAGAATTACTCTCTTACTTTAATTTCCTGAATAGTGGTAACTTATGTAGTATCCAACTTAAACCATTCTGACTGCCTCAATTACCAGTAACTGTTTAACAAGCTCACAGCTCAACAAAAAAAAAGCCTGAGCTATTATTGTAATTTTAACTACTAACAATATGGAACTACGTACTTACCTCAACTTCTCCCAAGTAATGGTGGCTTCCTTAGCATTAATATTTAGTCATACTGGCTACCAGTGGATGACAACCAGCAACCGGCATTTAGCAGCCTCCCAAAAAGACAAAGTTTTGAATTTATGTCTCGTAAAGGTTTTTCAAGCTATAGTAAGCAGTCACAGTAACTTGTTGGGACTTGAAAAACAAGTGTTTCGCATGAATTATCTCAAAATTTGGGGTCTTTTAAAGCAAGAGACTTACTTAATGCTATAGTATCAGAAGAAAGTGGGTCAAGCCTAAAAAGCCATGTTTTTAGGAAAAAACCAGCATCCACGCGCACGTTAAGGAGCATATGTACCATCCATCCATCCATATATACTAGTGGTATGCTTGAGCACAAATATTGAGCGAGCTTGCCTTGTTAGGTAACATAAAACTGCAGTATTGTCATCAAGTGAGCGAAGCGAGTAAGACACTATTTTGTTGGATAATGCAAATTTGGGCATTATGTTATTGGTGAGCGAGTAAAACGAGCAAGATTCTATCATGAGTGACACAATTTAATATGTGTTTGGATGTACGTCTTTGACCCTGGCGTTTTTGTGTCAGTTCGGGGGTCAACCCCATCCCAAACTTCACTACACAGAATCCTCCAGTTTATTGATCATTCCCCGTACTACCTAAAAATTGAATTGTTCACCATTTTGAATTCATTTACGGGTGCAGTTAAAACTGAAAACTTACCACAGTTCGTTTTTTATTCGGTAGTAAGTTAATGCTCTGTTTATCATACGCAACAGTATTGTTTCTTTCCTGAAAAACCATTGTCCAATAGTGCAAGCATGAAGATAAAACTTTTATTGGAGTGTTCAATACAATTTATTGAACACTCCAATAAAATATTTACATGTATGTGTGAACGTTTTATACATTACAGTTAATGCTTATAGCTAATGAATAGCACAACGTCAAGGTTTTAGTAGCAAATAAATATATTAGCTGCCTTTACATATCTTTTTTCGGCTACTATGGCAGTAAGCATGTCTTAACAGACTAGGTTCAAACCTGTGCGGTAACTCCTCAGAAATGCCTGTTGTTTTTGTTTTGTTTTGTTTTGTTTTTTGTTTTAGTCAAACAGTTTCAGCAAGTGGTAACTACGGCATTGAAACCCCGCCACCATTTTTACGTAATTTTAAGACTCAACTGTTTTTAGTCCCAGGGGAGTAATAGAACATAAAAATAATTGTAATACTGTAATCTTATGTAACCTAACTAGAAAGACTCACTCGCCATTTGTGCTCAAGTGCACCACTAGTATAATAATATGGATGGTATGTATTCCCCTTAAACGCGTGCGGGACTTCTACAATGGTATTGAAGACCCTTTACCTGATGTAAATTCAGATACACACTATTTTTTGGAGCTTTTAAGTGTCGCTTGTTTTTATAAAGAGCCACTGGCAGTCAGAATGGCTTCTAAAGAAGCTAACATTCTCAGAGGATTTTGCAGCTGTGAGCTTGTCAAGAATTCAGATATTCAAAATAGCTTTATTTTTGACGCTGCAGAAGTTATTATAACCGAAATTGATGTGAGTAGTAATTCCATATAGCTATGTTAGCTAAAATTACAAAAAAATAACACTGGCCCATCTTTTATGCAGCTGATAGCTTTTCAAGAGTTACGGTAATTGAGATAGTAAGAATAGCTTAATTAAGTATACTACAGAAGTTACCATTACTCAGGTAAGGCAGTAATTTTGTATTTGCGTGTTAATAATAATGATCAACTGCTATTATACTGTTCTGCTTGAACTAAGAAATAACATACTTAAGCAGCCCAAAAAAATGACGTAGATTATGTCTGGTAAAGGGTTTTCAATGCCTCAGTAAGTCCCAGCAACGTTTTGGGATTTCAAAAACAAGCGTTTCGCAGGGATTATCTCATAAATTTGAGCCTAAGTTTAAAGTAAGACTTGCCTATTGCTGTAGCATCAGAAGAAACTGAAGTCAAACCTAAATAACAATGTTTTAGGAGGTAAAAAAGGAACCCGCGAGCGCACGTTTAACAAATATACAAATATATATCATAATACCCGATTAAGCATTTTCCACCGCTAATAGTATCTCTCTCGCTCGCCAGTAATAGACTTGAGTGTCAGTAACGGCAACAATGGTGACAGACAGTGTGTGTGTATTCATGAATAATTCATGAGCTGAGCTGAGCTAAAAAACCATCACCATTACCAAAAAAGAGACCGTGAAACAATAATAGCACCCATATGTTGGATTCGAGCATGCCATAATCAACATCGCAGGTACACACAAACTGTCCATAACTATCAGCTTTATAAATCCTTTAGTACCTTTTTAATTAATAATATCTATTTCCTTCTTTTTTTTTTCCTAAGTCTTGCCATGTCCATTCCCCAGTCTACAAAACCTCAATACTTGGGTGTCTACATCCATGAATATTTTATTTTGATAAACGAAGTTTGTTTGTTTCTTATAATTATTATTCTTTTAATTAATACGCAATAATGATTGACTATAACACAACTATTAAGTATTGTAAAAGCATTATCCCAGGAAAAGTTGCATTAAACTTGCCAAAAAAACAACAACAAAAAAACAACAACAAATCTAGCTACTAATTAGTCCAGCAGACAAAAACCCTTTTTGCTTTGCTATCAGATATAGGTTGCTGTGTGGCGTTTGTCTCTAAAGATTGTTTGTTTTAAAGAATTTATTTACTGAACCTCATACAGCATAGGGCAAGTGGTTGGTATAAAGCTGTTCAAAATTACAATTCAATATTGTCTATTAATTCGCTTATCTGTCAGTAACAATGATGACAGTGTATTCATGAATAATTCAAGTGCTAAATGGTTTGGAAAAGCATCAGAATTGTTTGATTGGGTAAACGGTCGTCATATTTGTTAGTAGGTGATTACAATGACTATTGGAGTAGAAAAGCTGATGGAATCGGAGAGGAAAGGTGGTGAATTAGTTTCAAAAGGGAAGGCAAAAGATTTAAAAGGGAATGCAGTATTACACCAAGATATCTAGTTAATAAGCAAAGGTCACTCCAAAATACCAATAATATGAATTGCGTTGCATTCCCTTTCCACAGCTTTCAATCTAAAACAGTGGTGATTGAATAATGATCTTTACAAGCAGTATAATAAACAAATCTACAATTAGCAAAGCTTTTTATTTTTTTTCAATAAACCTGTAATACTATTACCTGTACAGATCTAGGCTATCTCTAATTGTATTCTTCACATATAATGTGCCTTATCTATGCTGAATCAATGACAGCCTATATAAATGAATTTAAATTTGTAAATGCAGCCATGTCCCATCAATGTCCCTATTTTGCCTAAGAGCTTGTCTCTATCAAGTCAGATAATGTAGAAAATGTCCCTACCGACTGACCCACAGCGTGAATGTGTCATTGTCGTCATTGACAGAACAATATATTTTTTATAGATTCTCTCTGAAGTTAATTTAAAGTTCATTAAATAATTTTTTAGGATATTTTAACTTACCACTATTATGGTTAGACAAGAAAAAAATTTTAACAAACAAAACAAAACCAATTAAAATAAAAAGTCTAAACTGAAAGCAAGTGACAAGTTCACCCCAGCATAGCTATATCTTAAGCTCAAATACAAATACAATATTATATCTGACCCTGCTACATTTTATTAGGTTGCTATTAGTAGTTGTTGTTTTTTTTGTTGTTTTTTGTTGTTGTTGCAGTTTTTGGCAACAATAGATTAAGATCCTACATTATGACTAATGGTTGATAATTTTGTCAGTTCTTAATTCATTGAAATATATTATGCTTACAGCGAACCATCCATACTCTAGCTTCCAGTAGATGAAAGTGTTTGTATGAAATTATTATTTTCAATGAAGTTTAGACATGTTCCACTAGATAGAATCATATAGCTAATGTAACAGTACTTATCTTAAGTTTACCTTCATTCATGATTTTTTTTAGTTGCTTATCATACGTATAGTCAAGGTTGGTAATAGTTTTTTCACAGTTTATTTTATTGCGAAGATGCTCTACAAATTTCTTGTATATTTTGTCATCTTCCTCCACTTTGTTTTTTAGCTCTCGAAACATCATTTTTGCTAAGATAGCTTCAGTGCTTCTTGATTCAGGATCAGTGACTTGGTCAGTCCCTAATTATTTTTTCATCTTTCAGAAATTTGGCAACTTCATTTAAGTTGTTCCTGATTGTAAGAGTAACCTGTACTTCATTTAGTCCCAATGCTTCATAACCTGGCTGGGACTGGGCTGGCCATGGTTGATCTAAACCAAATGTATACATCTAATATCATACAGTGCTGTCAAGTTACATAAACCGTAATACGCAATTAATTATTAGATATATTATGTTCATAGTACAGTGTAGCACTTGCTGCACCAACGCTCAGATAGGTAGGTACACTAAAAAGTACTAACTACTAAAAATAACTAACTACTATATGAGACTCCAATCACACACGAGTAAACTATTCTACTTCCTCCAACAATTTGTACTCACAAATTTGTGCTGAATGCAAGAGAGATGAGTGAAAAAGCAGCCAATAGCTATGCAACCCTTGTGTACACTCACCGTAGGGCCCCACCTCCTAAATGCTCTGCAAGTAGTTCCAACACGCATGCGTAAATATAAGTTTGTTTTGAATATGTGTCTGCGCGGCGGGTATATCTAGTCCCGCGTAGCCAGACCCTTTATCACCCTTTACCCGCTACGTGGGGGGGGGGGGGGAAGGGTATAAAACATTACCATTGGCTCTCGCTCCACCCGGGAGTTGGTGGAGGAAGTGAGGCTTTAGCACTATGAATAACATTAGAGGTATTGCAACTGTAACTAAAAGTCCAGAAATATTCACTCTGGACGACATTCGCAGGGTAAGTGCTGTTATGATTGCAAATGGGCAAGTATATTTCACTCTTCTGTGCTATATGATGTGCTAGTATTCCTCCTTCCCGCTCTCTCTGACGTCGTATCTTACGGTCATATCCTATAACTAGTGATGTGCTTGAGCACAAATGGCGAGCGAGCCTAAAGACTATACTATTTTTATGACTTCTAACACTAAAGCTACTGAAAATAAGGTCCAGTTTTTAAATTTCGCATACACGGTAAAGGGATTTCAGTGCCATAGTAACAACTCTCTACAATTGCTTAAATTGAAGGAAAAAAACAACAACAAAACAATACACGTAATTTAAACGTTTTATTTGTGATATTCTTTAGATAAGTAGTGGTTGTAACACACAATGTTTTGACACAACTGGACATGCACCTCCTACACAGACTTACCTTAGCGGTAGTCTAGTGGACAATGTATTTTCAAGTAAATACTGTTGCGCACGGCTTATAACCATGACAAAGAGCGCATTGACTTACACCGCCACTAACTCGAATAGGAATGGAAGTCCCTTAAGTTTTCAAGTTTGAACTGCACCCGCAAAAGAATTCAAAACGGTAAACAATTCAATTTCTAGGGTGATACGGGTACTGATCGATAAACCAGAGGATTCTGTTTAGTGCAATTTGGGAGGGGTCGACCACATAACTAACACAAAAACGCGAGGGTCAAAGTACAAAATGACATACGTACGTCCAAACATATATACAAACAAACATCCCCGATTTTCAATTGTGTTACCCCTGTAAGTGTCTCACTCGCTACGCTCGCTCGCCAATAATTATGTAGCCACAGTTAGTGCATCTAGATATATCAGCTTTTCCCAATTCTGGACCTACAAGGTTTGATGAATTCCAAGCTTTCGAGTTTGAGCTCTGCTGTCATGACCGAGATACTTTACCGAACCTATTTAATTACAATTTTTTTGGAATTAGAATTATGTATTCTGATGAGTATCTTTTCCTGCTTTCAAGTGACCAAGAAATAATGTATTAATGGTGGTATTAGTTATTATCATTTTATTACATAAATAGGAATATAGTCACTAAAAAGTGAAATTGGGGGGGGGGGGGGGGCATCAAGTTCTTGTGGGTGTTTTTTTTATGTCTTAATTACCTCATAACTAGCGTAATAAAGTGATAGTTTCACTTTGTGTTTCAGTTTCACATACAAGTTGGTGAATAGTATGTGCATCTAACTCACATACGTGTATAACTCACATACTTGTATAACTCACATACTTGTAATTATCTGTTGTGTATAAAATTTTATCATTGATAGGTAAAGATGGTTTACTATTGTGGTCCAAGTTATTTTGTTTCTTTGTTTTGCTATTCCAATAGCTTGCATGTATTTGATATTGATTTCTCTTTCCTCTTATGTTAATTAGTTGGATCGGTTCAAGGAGCCTCCGGCATTTGGCCCAATGTGTGACTTGCTGTGGTCAGACCCTCTGGAAGACTTTGGTACAGAGAAGCCAAGTCAAGAGCACTTCAATCACAACTCTGTCAGAGGATGCTCCTACTACTACAGGTACAGAGCTACATGTAGCAAACACACACACACACACACACTTTTTTTTTTTTTTTTTACTTTTCCTGTTACCAATGTTTCTTACATGTTATTTTGTTTTATCATGGTCTGCATAAATATGTATGTACATACTTATGTGTACTTATATGTACACAGTACATGTATGTACATATGTATCGTGGGCTACACTCTGTCCTGAATATGTTTCAATTTAGTTGGTATAGGTTATTGGTACTACTTATGTATGTACACATATACCCTCCTTTCCCATTATCTCCTCTGTCTTCACAAATCTACATACGTAGTACTTGCTATTCAGTATAAACATGTCTCATAGCCTGTATTTGCGAGTATCCATACTTATGTATATACAATAGTGCATGTGTCATAAATCATGGAAATGAAAAATACTAAGGATAGTGAACCACACAAGTCAACATGTATAGCATTTATAGCTTCTTTTTGCTAGTGTAAATTTATTTCAAGCAATAAGAGAGGTTCAAAATTGTGACCACAATTTAATTTTTCTCTTTGCCAACTCCTTCCACAGTTACGGAGCATGCTGTGAGTTTCTCCAGCGCAACAACCTGTTGTCCATCATCCGTGCCCACGAGGCACAAGACCAGGGATACAAGATGTACCGCAAGAGTCAGACCACAGGGTTCCCATCTCTCATCACCATCTTCTCTGCACCCAACTATCTAGACGTCTATGGAAACAAAGGTGTGGATGTTTGTGTGAATATGTGTGTGTGTGTGTGTGTGTGTATGTGTAACTTATATGTAGAGTTTCATACAGAGGTGGAGCGCCCTGGGTTTTCCCCTCTCAAGCCAAAATTCCCCCCAGAATTTTTTTTAGATATTTTATATATTTCTTATTTCTTATTTCTTTATTTTATTCTGCAGCTTTACTCAACTACTATACTGTATGTGTTGTATTCGATTAAATTACACATGTATGTAGTTACCACTGAACTAGTGATATTGTGCAGGAGTCTGTATTTGTGTTAGTTGTTGTGTCTGAGTGTTACTATGGCCTGAAGATGATGCTCTGATTACTGCATATACACTAACTGTTTAGGTTTTACTTTCAAACTTATGGCTGCAATTTCCCCCCCCCCCCCCCCCCCCCACCCCCCGGCAAGGGTTGTTTGTGCCTTTAATGTGTGTAGTATTGGAGGAATCATGCAATGATTGTACACACATGAATGTAGGGATAGATTTATATATGGTATGGGTAGATATACAAATGGCAAAACTAGTGTGCAAGCAGGGATTTTGTGGTACTGGAAGTTTAAATTAGTATCAACGATGCACGACTTACTATTATACAGCTTTTTTTTCTTTTTTTTTTTTCTTTCTTTTTTTTTTCTTTTTTTTCTTTTATGGTTATGCAGCTGTACTCACATTCTACAATTGGAATTAGTAGCGCATTAAAGCTTTTATGGTCGCCAAGGATATAATGGTGAATCAAAATTGAATTGCCATTATGTGTGTGTATGTTTGTGCGTGTGTAGCTGCCGTGCTAAAGTATGAGAACAACGTGATGAACATCAGACAGTTCAATGCAGTGGAGCATCCCTACTGGCTGCCTAACTTCATGGACGTCTTCACTTGGTCACTTCCTTTTGTAGGAGAGAAAGGTATTTTCCTCACCTGATGACATTCATTAGGTTACACTCCACCACACTATGTTGTGTGCATTCAACTCAAGGGGATTTTTAGTAATTTCCAGTGGGTATATGACTTGTCTGGGCTGGTAATCATATAGTCTAGCTTGAGGCATGTTCAGTTTGATGTAAACCTTGTACATTTGTGGATGTATATACATGTCACATTGGAAACCCTTTACCATACGCCTTGCAGCTGTGGTAGTCCTTGCAATTTTACAGCAAATTTTTTTTTTTTTTTTTTTTTTTGTGTGCGTGCTGAAGACACTATCTGGGTTTACATAATTAGAGCCAGTTGTTTATATTTATATGTATAAAGAGCTTATTAGTGGTGTATGTGACAGATAAATTAAATGACTTCTATGTGGATGTTTCAGTTTTACAGAGCTAGACATTGTACTAGTACTGTGAGCAGTCAGAGTGCTTAATCAGTGTATTTTTTTTCCTTCTCATCTACTGTAGCTGTACCCACCCCCCCCCCCCCCCCCCCAATCAAAGTTTACTATATCACCATGATTGGCAGTTCCTCTGACCTCCATGTTCTATGCCTTTGTGGACTTGGAGAATTTAATGACTGCCTATAGCAATTCCTTTCCTGATGGGTCAGCCAGAAATATCTCAAGATATTCCATTGTCTATTGGGATATGATGAGGAATTGATGGCTATAAAATATACATGTTTGTATTTAAATGTGTATGCCAAATCATCTGTGATATTAATACCCCGCAGTGTAGCTGAGTGTGCCATAGTACATACATGTGTGTAATATTTGATGATATATACATACATGTACAGTATTGTCTGTATTATTTACATCGTTAATCCACCCAAGTACTTGCCATACTAGGCCGAAGTGTATTCTTAACATAGTCGATTTCTATGCCTTCTTATAGCCAGTATGCACCATTTTATGTCACCAGAAATGTCTGATTTCTTAAAATAATATTATATTGTGTGGATTTTTGCTGGATTTTGGGCCTGAGCATCCTTTTTTGACGTGTGAAATGTTTTTTTCCAACAGTGGATGTGATGTCTTTTTGTATTCCTCCGCAGTGACTGAGATGTTGGTGAACGTGCTAACTCTGAAGGGCGGGGCTGATGACCTGTCAGTGGACGATGACAAGAAAGTTCTACCTGGATCCGTGGAGGACTCCAGCATATCCCAGAGGAAGGACGTCATCAAGAACAAGATCAGGGCCGTGGGGAAGATGGCGCGAGTGTTCTCTGTGCTGAGGTAATGTGGCGTCGCAACATCTATGACATAATTTCGTAGTTGTTTCAATGATTCAGTCATTCTCGGCTGAAATAATTATATTAATAGCAAATATTTCTCATTCTATAACAGCCAAATTGTTAATTAAAACTTAACCTGACGTTTCGACTTCTTGCCGAAGTCCTCTTCAATTAATAATAATGGCTGTTATAGAACGAGAAAAATTTGCTATTATTATCATAGTCGTTATTTCTACCTCTTATTGTCTGTGCATTATTTTATTATGTTTTGTTTGTTGTTTATTTCCCTTTCTTACGGACACAACCATTTTTTGTTTGTTTGTCTGCTTGTGGTTGTTTTTATCATTGTTTGTTTCCCTTGGTTAAACATTCTAGTATGTACATCAGTAACCATTGTTGTTTTTTTGTTTTTGTTTTTTTCCCCAACAGCTAGTGTCTATTTTTTTAATTATTATTTCTATACTATAAAAATCATATTATGTATTTTCCAGAGAGGAACGTGAAAATGTAATGGCTCTGAAAGGTCTTGCTCCATCTGGACAACTGCTTATGGGCATCCTATCTGAAGGGAAGGAAGGAATTAGTACGGGTAAGAGAGACGTCTTGCATGTACATACTTAAGAATACACACGCGTGCACACACACTCAGATATGCACTCTAGTGCCTGCTAAAAATTGTTTTTAGTGAATTTTTAATTTTTTTAATTTTTTTTAATTTTATCCCAAATATTCTGTGACTCTTACTTGGGCTTAAGAAAGCTTGCTGTGCATTACAACTCCTTTATTTTGTATGTTATGTTGTTGTTGTTTTTTCCAGCTCTTGTTCAGATGAAGGACAAGATAGGCAGCTTCGATGACGCCAAGAAGTTGGATCGTGTCAATGAGCGTATGCCACCTCGCCGAGATTCCGTTGTGAGCATGTCCAGTGAGACGGACAGTCCAATGGCCGTAGGAGAACAGAAATTCACCTACGACGGAGTGGGACGAAAAAACTGAATACAGGAGGAGGGCTGGGGAAATCCAGGGGGAAATGCACTACAACAACTAACAAACAAAACTTAAAAAAAAAATAAACAAAAGGAAGTGTAATTACTGTGTCTGCTTGCTGCTAGGGCCTTATTAATAATATTCTCAGCCTCCAACACACTATAAAGCTCACACAACTCTATTGTAGCATAACTAATTAATATCATTGGACACTTTATGATTCTTGTATGAGAGGATGTCTCTCCTTTTATTCTTCCTTCACACTCTTTATCATTGTTTTCTAATTTTTGTTTTGTTTTCCTGGACATGCACGCATTAGAAATTTATTCAAAAAGATATTTGTGAAAATTATTAATTCATTTGCAAATGATTAGGTAGAAGTGTGAACTATTGGTTTGCCATAGGTCTATTTATGGTTGTACACTCTTCCCAACCAGTCGTAGGACATTGCTGGTTTGCGTAAACAGGTAAAGGATCGTCGAGCCGCGCCCATGCCCTAAATCGCCACGACAAACTCGGAAAGTGAAATAGCCTGAGTTGCTGCATTATGGAAAACGCCCGGAATTGTCTGTCTTTTTAAGACTTAGTCCGTACAGATGACGACGGACACACTACAACCTGATGGAGCGGACGCTGCAAAACTAGCAAATACTTTAGAGGAAAATGAACACAGCATTTTGTCGGTAACCAAACTGTATCTATTGGATTTATGTGAAGATCTGGTACAAAAATTATTGATATCACAAACAATGAAAAAACAGTTTTTAAACCTTGACCACAGCAGGATAGAACCCATGCTCCAGATCAGGTTCCTGCTCAGACTGATCGGAAAAAGAATCCGCAGAGATGAAAATGTTTGGGATAAATTCCTGAGGCTTTTAGAGAGCTGGGGAGAGCACCAGTTGTGTGAGTTTCTGAAAAGCAATTCAGAGAAGGATCCACTTGAGGACGACGAGTTATCATTTGAGAGATCCCTGTGGGTGAATGATATTGACTGGATGTTGCCGATATTAGCTCCTATCAGTCATAAATGGCACAAACTGGCTCTACGGCTTTATTTAACACCGGATGAGATTGAAGTCTGTAGAACTGAAAGCACCATGGCAAGTCTTAAGAATGTGCTGTGGGCGTGGTTGTCTACAAGCAGTCCATTTGCGCCTCCGAGTATCAACTTCATTGTTCAAGCTTTAAATAGTAGATCGGTGTCAGCAGAAGCTATGGTGGCTCGTCGTCTTGACAAACTGTATAAAACGACTTACTGTTTTGCTTCCACAATAGTCAACCAGAGCAGTTGTGAAGTACAAGTAGAAGCCGGCAAGTCTACGCTCCTTCTAGTGCAGGCAAGTCGCGCTGGTAACGTATCTTACCAGTGGAAAAAAATGGCCAGCAATTGCATAATGGAGCCTCCTATTCTGGTGTGAATGAGGATATGCTTGTAGTCAAGGACACCCACTTAGGAACCGAAGGAGAGTACACTTGCTCTGTTCGTAGCCCAGGTAGAGAAATAGACAGTGAGAAAATGCTGTTGAATGTCATCTATCCAGACAAGAAGGATTGTCCACTTGATAGAGGTGTGTTCTGAAATAATTGTTATAGCTAAATTGTATGTGGATATTTACTAATGTGTAGCTAATTATTTCATTATTTATATTTACTAGGTAAACAGTTGCAAGTTAGAAGTATTACTGGAAGTATAACAGATTATCTTTACAAGAATTTGAATCGTAAGACAAAGGCTGGTGATAGTATTATTGTTATTTATTGTTCAACTTTTCTATTCAGGTCGCTTCATGCTTGCTGCTGTGATTGTTGTACTGTCCATTGTAATTGGTTCATTTTGGAGTATTGGAAACACTATGACTCCTGAGAGATTTTCTACATGTAGATCTAAAGAAGGATGCAAGCCAAGTCTCAAACAAATGTCGTATTTAAAGTTTGATGAATCATCAGAGTCTGTTAACATAATCCAAGAGTTGAACATAGACTGTAAAGATTTCGGCATCGTGTTGAATATACCCTCAGGAGAAATTCAAAGTATTTGGAAGAGTTATGGTATCATTCGCAACAAATGCAGAGACACGATAGAGTACTGGCTGAAAGGAGGTGGAGAGATTCCTGTCACGTGGGGAACTTTCATACTGAGTCTACGTCGAATTAAACATAATGATCTTGCTGACAGAATTGAACAGCAAATAGCTACAGCTAAATGATGGACTATACTGCAATTCTCTTTCGAGAGTTTGCTCCACCTTGTTACATACTTACTTCCTCTTGTAGAAATGATCTGTGTTGAATCCTTTGTTGGCATTTGTTGAATGTTAAACTTACTGATTGCATAATATGTGTACAACATCATTGATACTGGACTACTAAATGATTCAAAGCTCCACAACTAGAAGGCTGGACGAGAGCTCTAACAAAGGTTAGTCTACCAGAATCAGTGTGACAGGTTGTTATAGCTGTATAAGCCTGTCTGCAATCAACATAGCATAAAATTGTTGCTTTCTTGCCTGGATTGCGCATGTGCTCTACAATACTTGTCTATGATGCTGGTTTTTCCCCGGCATAATTGAAAACCTCATGCTTGTAATTTACACTGACAAAGTTGAGATTAACCGCAACATGTAATTTTAGCATATGTAAAGATTATGACTGTGCATCAGGCCATTATGTAGTGAATCATGTGCTTTCTGCTGACCACAATTGGTACAAACCAATGAAAGTCCTCAAAGGAATGTATGTGAAGGCTGCTAATAAAATCACCACTAACCTCTAATATCCACAGCCACAGAATTTTTTTTATAAAATAATTCCAGTGGTATATCTTTGTGTCACAATCTACTTCCATTATTAAATGCCTAACTTGATGTTTTTAATGATATTTCAAGTGTAGTTAAATTAGGGATGCTGGATTCTTCCATGCACTATTTTCTGATCTTATATAACCAGTATTTGACGAATGGTGCGTGACAGAATGAACGACATAAAATGCCAACTGGGAACTTTATTAATATGCAGAGCGCATGTCTCAAAACTTGCAGCAGGTCAATAATGATTTATAATGTTTTTTAATTATATTTTATAACTCATAATATAAATCATGCTACAGAACTCAATGACAAAATTGTGTCTAAATATGGCAGTTAAATATATTTAACCAAATAGAACCCAATAAAATGACAAAAGCTAATGCTAAAATGCTAAATCTAATAATTAAAATAGTCAATATATATAAGCGATAAACACTTTGCAAGTCTCTTTCGATAGCTGCCTTGTCGATATTTTTCCAGGCATTTGGATATTTCATGGCTTTGGCGTTATAATATTTTAAAAGCTGAGCCTCATACTTGCAAGTAAACCACTTCCAATATAGTGTGCTTTTTGTTGTTGTATTTGGAGGAATATACCAGTCTGGGTGGCCTTTTTGGTAATTTTTAAATTTAAAACGCTCTTTATCAGGTCGTCTATAAAATTGGCCGTCACCAGCAACTAATATGTTGCAAACATTCGGATTCATGACTTGGGTCTGTTTATCTCTCCATCCATCTATACAATCTTGCTGATGTACTTCAGCATAGTGCTTTGTTTCCTTTGGAGTATGGTGTATTCGATCGCATTGCTCACCACAGAATGGACACTGTGCTGTACATCCAATTAAATCTTTAAACATTTCATCTGGCTTGACATCCCAATATTTCATTTCTGATATTGCTTTACGTTCTTTAAAACTTTCTATTATTTTCTCTTCTAATTTTTCTATGTGATCTCTCACTATCTTTTGAAAATTATTGCGATCCAATTCGAATGAAGATTCAAAGTTGCATATGATATCTTTAGTAGCAAGTTTTACTCCAATGCTTGTAAAGTTAGGATCAAGACAAATAGCAGACAACCATTCTTCTAAAGTGGTGTTATCAGGCATTGGTTTTATAACTATAGCTTTAACATTTCTCATGATTTGGATGACTGCTTCAAATGCTGCTTCTTGCAATTCACTGCTATGACTATTTGCAGCTTTTCTATCACAATATTCTAATATATATTTTTGTAAGTGTTCAACTAAACAAGTTTTAATATCTTTAATATAAAGAATATAACTATCAAAATCATCTTTGTTTAGTAAATCGATTAATACTTGCACTTTTAATGCTCTTTTATCACTAAAACGTGTTTCTGTGGACATTTTACTTGCTATTGCACTTCCCAATGTTTTTTTCACTTGGTTTATTACCTGCTCTTCAAGATAAGCACACAAAGTACTAGCTACTGCTTCTTCAGTTTCAATTTGCTGAAACTGATTCTGGTACTTAATAAACAGAGGTTTTCTTTCAAAATCTTCTAAATACCGTTGTGAGTCACATTTGTCGGCAAATGATTTGGCCATCATCTCAAATAGAGGAATTGTGAAAGCACAAATTTTGATATATACCTCATGTTTGTATTGATTGGTGAATTTAATATCAAAATCTTGTTCAGCTGCCTCATTACCGATTATTTCCTCTACATAATGTAGTAATTCATTTACTAATGCTGGTGTAAAATTAATTTTACGTTGTGTTATATCTTTAGCATACTGTATTGCAAAGAAAAAAATATTTCTTGTTACTTTCTCAACTATCTGAATATATTCATCATCATAGATGAAATGTTTTACTTTTGAAAAGAATTTCTGAATTCTTCCCTCAGGTGGTGTGTAACCAGGAATTGAAAAATGGGAGTTACTGAGTTCAAATGTCAGTTCTTCTTGATAATTATTAAGAGGTTTCAATAACAACATGTCCTTTAGTTTAGCATTCCCGCCTTGAGGACCAACATATTCCATCAGAGCAGTCTCCACTTCACCTTTTATTTCATTTAGTGTTATACAGTCAAATTTAGGTACTTTTCCTATAAATTCTTTCCAAATAACTTCAAAATCTTCTTCTAATTCTTTCTTTGATTTGAATTGTGATGACTGCTTTAATATTTTATCAACTTCATCCAAAGAAATGGTACAGCACAAAATCTGAGTTAATGTATTCTCTGGTATTTCACCTTCATTTTGTTGCTTTATTGCTTCAATTTCTATTAGAGCATTTTGAGATACTCCAATTTTTGCATATATTTTCATTTTATCATTCGTAAACAATTTTTGTTCCCTTAGTTTGTGAATTTGACAATCACGTAATTGTTGTTGCTCTAAAGCTCTCCTTAACTCTCTTTGTTCGTCTTTAATGGCATCAATGCTCTTTTGCACAGATAACTTCATTTCATCTACAATTTGATGTTTTTTTTGTTCAAAGACGATTAGAGCTTCTTTTGCTTCTATTACATCACTCAAACGTTTCTTTGAGCAGTGATATAAATTATCCTTTTGACGATACAACTTTAATTTAAAGTCATTATTCCATTTCATTATTATTCCCTGTTTGTCTTCAAAGTATTTGTCCATTTCAGCTTTTAGCAATTGTACAATATTCGTCAATTTTTTTTAACAAGATCAGTGATTATTGTTTTATGAAGTAGAGAAACTTCACTGAGATCTGCTAAATGAATCTGATTGTCTGCAGTCCATTCCCATTCTATCACTTTTTTCATAAATGATCTATTCCATTTTGTGTATTCTACTTCTAATGAAGTATATAATGAAATTTCTTGCGTATTCCGGAAGCTGAAAACAAAGTTTTCCTTAAGAAGAGCTTCCCATAACTCTCACACTCTAATACAGAAAAATGTAACTGACAAACCAGTAGGCAAGAGGTTCATTTTGGATATGTCAAGGGCATAAAAAAATGCATTTTTAAACTTTGAGCAGAGTTACTATATCCTGGGTTAACTGGAGCCATAGGCGGATCTCCTTTCCATAGTCCTGGAAAATAGTGGGCATCAGTTGAGTCATCATATTTGATGATGTCATTGAAGCTTTTATATTTACCTTCACAATTCTCTTCTTTTGCAGCATTTTTAGTAAATTGATTTAACTTTTCAGTAAATTTTGTACATCCTATTTCACTTTTCGTATTTGGACTAGCATTTTGGTATATAAAGTAACAGCTAGAGTCAACTTCTATTTCATTCATTCTCAAAAATGCATGAACTGATGTTTGCAGAATGTCATCTAATTCATCAGGTGCCTCTCCATATACGTAAAAAATCCTTAGGGTAGCTATACCATTAACAAATGTAGCAAGCTCATTGTCATGTTCTAATTGTCTTTCTGATTCAGTCAAGTCCTGGTCAATGGCTCGTAAACCGTCAGTGTCAACTATAAGAACATAGCTACATCCAGTGATAGTCTGCAATTCTGTATCAAAGGGAAGAAGTTGCATAAATGCTCCACGTGTGCATCTTCCTGCTCTCACATTAAATTACTCTAAGAATCTTTGTTGGTTGAGTTCCAGCAAATAATATGGAAGCCGAAAGCAACACATTTCCGACCGGTACATTATTAATGAATGGTTGACTGTCCCACTTGCGGTAATACTCACACTCCTCACAGAACTGAGTAATAAGTAACAGTGTACCAAGAGTTTGAATAGTTGGCTCAACTTTCTGGTTACACGAGGGGCAAGTTGTGAACAGCAACAGCAAACATGATTCAAACACAATGTATTTGGTTTCTTCATCAGGTGACACACTGTACAAGTATAATGAATGATAATTTTACTAGTCTAGTATAAAATTAGCACTTACTCTGGAGTATCTGGTTGGGACGATGTCACTGCAGATGGAACATGTCAGTATCTGTGTCAGTGTCATCTTTACAATCTGAGTCTTCCTCAGTGGCAGCATACACTTGTTTCAATATATCTGGAGTTGATTCTTTCTGATTGCTTCTCTCAATGTTACACTGCACACCAACATCACGAAAATTTGGCTGAGTCTGTATAGCTACAAACAGCTTAAATCAAAGTGCTAAAATACAAAAAACAAACAAAAAACAACAACAAAAAACAAACAAACAAACAAACAAAAAAAAACACCTTTGTCCTTGGTTTTCATCCTAACTTGAACTCTTGCATTATTTCGTTGTAGTTTCGGAACTGCTTGAATTCCAATTGACTTTGTCCGTTGTAATTCTTCTCCCATCTGAGGATGATAATGCTATCAAAAATGTGATGAAACAAAATTCTGTTATACTTACAAAACTAGCTCCAGCACCACTGGTACAAGATTCTGCAGTTATATCATCACTGGTACTTGGTGGTGAAACATCCATGTCAATAGTTTCTATAACCTATAATATTACTGAAAGTATGCATCAATCTAACCTTTAGCAAATTTAGTTACCCTGGCTCTGTCTCTCTTCACAACAGCTGATGATGTACGAAGCCTCTTCGGAATCATAGAGGGATGCTTAAAAATGGTTGAAACAGCACTGGGGTTTAACATTTGCCTCATTTTCATCCCCATTTTCTTGGATGTCACTGAAATAGGCTGGAAATGGTCCTCAGTAAAATGCTCAGAGCAAACTGCATAATTCTGAGTTGGCCCTTGCCACTGAGCTCTAGTCCTCTAATTTGAAGGGTCCAAGCTTTTCTAAGTTTTTCATCTGCTGGAAACTTGAACAGAGAGAAGCCCTTCTTCTGGTGACTATTGTGGCAGCCAAAGGCTATGCAAGTTTTCCCCATCACTGACGGCTGAAGTATAATATAGAAGCCACTAAAGGTCCATATGTGCCCAGACAGGGAAGGAAACCCTACCTGCGTCATCACGAGGCCCCGCCCACAACAGGAAATGAATGTAACGAAGCTAAATTGCTGTAAAGAATGGTGCTGTTTTGAAGCACACTCAGTTTTGAGTAATATGGTTTTAGGCCATGTTTATGCATGATATGAGACTACCTTTTATGATGCTTGCAGAGAAAAAATTTTTTCACCACAGTTACCCTTTAATAAATTGAGGTAGGTGTTGTACCTGTGAGGTAGCAATTACACTACAGACTCGAATGGCGACTGCAGACCGGATCCCATTACCTTATACTTTATTCTCAGTTGATAGCAGTTCTGTCCTCCCCACACTAGCTATAAGCTGTAAATAAGCACGCAGCAATTGCCAGGATAAACTTAAATTACTACAAAAATGTAATTAAAAATAAGTAATTACATAACTCAAAGTGAAAGGATTGCTATAGAACTCAATAAATGAACAAAATGAAATAAATATGGTAATAAGATATCTAATGTAATGGAACCCAAAATCACAGAAACATTTCTAAAGTACTATATGTATGAAATATTCAGTTTAAGCGATAAACACTATGCAGATCTCTTACAATTGTTGCCTTGTCAATTTCCTGCCAAGCAATTGGATATTTTATACTTTTGGCTTCATAATATTCCAGAAGTTTAGCTTTATGCTTGCATATAAACCATTTCCAATATAGTGCGCTTTTGATTGTCTTACCAGGAGGGATGTACCAGTGTGGATATGCATCTTGGTAATCTTTAAGCTTAAAGCGTTGTTTATCTGATCCCCTGAAAAAGTGACCATCACTAGCAACTAATACGTTGCAAACATTTGGATACATGACTTGGGTTTGTTTATCGCTTCGTCCATTAATGCAATCTATCCGATGCATAGTGCTTTGTTTCATCTGGAGTATGATGTATTCGGTCACATTGCTCACCACAAAATGGGCACTGTGCTGTGCATCCTATTAAATCTTTAAACATATCACTAGGCTGAACATCCCAATATTTCAATTTCTGATATTGCTTTACATGCTCGAAACGATTTCAATACTCTCTCTTTTAGTTGATGTAAATGATCCCTGACGTTTTTTTGAAAATTTTTTTGATCCAGTTTAAATGAAGATTCATAGTCACATATTATGTGATTTGTCTTAAGTTTTATTCCAATTTTGGAGAAGTTAAGATTGCGACATACAGCAGACAACCATTGTTCTAATGTAGTGTTATCAGGTATAGGTTTTATCACAATAGTGCTTATTGTTTCCATAATTTGGGTGGCTACTTCAGACGCTGCTTCTTGCAATTCACTATAGCAACTATTTTCAGCTTTTCTATCACAAAATTCAAGAATATATTTTTGTATGTGATCTGTTAGACATTTTTTTATATCCTTGATAAAAACCATATAGCTATCAAAGTCATTTTTGTTCAGTAAATCGATTAAAACTTGCACTTTTAATGCTCTTTTATCACTAAAACTTGTTTCTTTAGACATTTTACTTGCTATTAAACTTCCCAATTTTCTCTTAACTTTATTTTTAATCTGCTCTTCAAGATAAGCACAGAGAGTTCTAGCCACAGCTTCTTCAGTTTCAATTTGCTGATACTGATTCTGGTACTTTATAAACAAAGGTTTTTTTTCAATTTTTTCTAAATGTCGTCGTGGATCACATCTATGAGCAAATGATTTGGCCATCTTTTCAAAATGAGGAATCATGAAAGCACAAAGTCTGATATACACTTCATGTTTATATTGATGGGTAAATTGAATATCAAAATCTTGTTCATATGCCTCACTGCTAATTATTTCCTCTATGTAATGAAGCAGTTCAATCACTAATGCTGGTGAAAAATTGATTTTTCTTTGTGCTATTTCATTTCCATACAGCTTCGTTAAGAAAAAAATATTTGTTGTTATTTCCTCTACTGTCTCGAAGTAATTATCATCATAGAACCTGAATTTTTTTAATTTTGAAACCACTTTTTGAAACTTTCCCTCAGGTGGTCTGTAGCCTAGAATCGAAAAATGAGAATCAGTAATTTTAAAGGTCAGGTCATCTTCTTTGTAATCCTTTAGAGGTTTTTGTAACAACATGTCTTTTAGTTTAGTATCTCCTCCTTGAGGGCCGACATATTCAATTAGAGCAGTCTCAACTTCAGCCTCTATTTTGCATGGTTTAATACTTTGGAATTTTGGTACTTTTTCAATAAATTCTTTCCATATAACTTCAAAGTCATCCTCCAATTCTTTCTTTGATTTTGATTGTGATGACTGCTTTAATATTATATGCACTTCATCCAAGGAAAGGCTGTAGCACAAAATGTGAGTTAGTCCCCTATTTGAAAGTTCACCTTGGTTATGTTGCTTTATTACTTCAATTTCTCTTAGAGCTGTTGGAGATACACCCAAGTTTGCATATATTTCCATTTTATCTCTAGTAAACATTTTTCGCTTATTAAGTGTTCGAATCTGAGAATCACTAAACTTTTTTTCTTCTAAAGCTGTCTTTAACTCTTTTTGTTCTTTTTTTATATTATCAATGCTGTTTTGTACAGATAACTTTATTTCATCAACAATTTTTTGTTTTTTCTGTTCAAAGCTGACCAGAGCTTCTTTAGCTTCTATTAAATCATTCAAACGTTTCTCTGAACGTTGATATAAATTATTTTTTTGACGATACAGCTTCAATTTAAATTCATCTTTCCACTTCAATATTATTCCCTGTTTATCTTCAAAGTATTTGTTCATATCAGATGCACTCTCATTGTAAAAAATGTCAATTTTTATACCAAGATCAGTGATTATGGTTTTACGAACTTGAGAAATTTCACTGAGATCTGCAAAATTAATATCATTGCTAACATCTGATTCCCATTCTATCACATTTTTCATAAATGATCTATTCCACTTTGTGTATTCTACTTCTAAAGAAGTATACAATGAAATTTCTTGTGTATTTCGGAAGCTGAAAACAAAGTTTTCCTTAAGAAGAGCTTCCCACAACTCTGACACTCTAACACAAAAAGATGAAATAGACAAACCAGTAGGCAAAAGATGATGTTGCTTTGATGTGTCAAGAGCATTGATAAAATGCATTTTTAAACTTTGAGCAGTGTTACTATATCCAGGGTTAACTGGGGCCATAGGTGGATCTCCTTTCCATAATCCAGGAAAGTAGTGAGCATCAGTTGAGTCATCATATTTGATGACATCATTGAAGCTCTTATATTTACCTTCACAATATTCTCTTCTATAGCAGCATTTTTAGTAAATTTGTTCAATTTATCAGTAAATTTAGTTCGTCCTATTTCACTTTTTGTATTTGGACTAGCATTTTGATAAATGAAATAACAACTAGAGTCAACTTCTATTTCATTCATTCTCAAAAATGCATGAACTGATGCTTGCAGAAGTATAGGTTACATCACGAGGTGGAGGTCGGTATGGGATTTACACAACCGAGGGCCGAAGGCCCGAGGATAGTGTAAATCCCGTACCGACCGCGCACCGAGCGGTGCAACCGACTTGTACCATGGCTCTAGGCTATAAGAAACGCATAACAACCTTTTTTTCTGTAGCCTCATTGGTCGCCGCTTCGCTTAGCTACAGATCGTAATTCTAGGCCACGGGCAAAAAATATTCACCTCCTAGGCGGTGTATAAGTGATTTATTCACCCCGAATTGAGAAATCTGATTGGACGGTTTGAACGAACCATGGTATAATATCATCTAATTCACCAGGTGACTCTCCATATATGTTTATTATTGTCAAGTTAGCTAGACCAATAACAAATGTAGCAAGCTCATTGTCATGTTCTTGCCTTTCCATTTCTTCTATGTCTTGATTGATGGCCTTTAAGCCTTCCGTGTCTACAATAAGGACATAACTACATCCAGTAAGAGACAGCAATTCTGTGTTAAAAGGAAGAAGTTGCATAAATGCTCCACGTGTGCATCTTCCTGCACTCACATTAAATTGAACACCAAAGGTAGTGTTGAGCATAGTGGACTTCCCACTACTTTGAAGGCCCAGTACACTTACAACATAAACTTTATGGTCATTCCCTAATATTTTTATTGCTTGTTGCAGTACTGCTGTAACCCAATGCATTGGCACATGAGCAGCATCTCCATCCATCAATTCTATAGGATAGCCATCAACAAGAAGTTGAGCGACTGCCATAGATAATTGTGAACAATAATTATAATTGTCACCACAGCTTGAATATGCTTCAAATATTTGACCTATTTCTCTTATAAGATGCTCTAAACCAAAAGAATGTTCCAAGATTTCATTTTCTATTAACGTTTTCTTTTTATCGGAATTTTCAGTTGATACATTCTTTGCAGCTTCATATTCTTTTTCTTTTTCTTTTAATCTGTGAGTAGATATTTTGTTTAATTCTAAAATTAGATTTTGCAGAAAGTATGTTCTTAGCAAATAGTTTCTTTCGCCCATTGTAGAGAGAAGTGAGTGGATAAAAGATTTTATAACTGGAGACATTTCTTCTATAAGACTTCTTTGTTCCTTCCTGGTGATTCCTAAATCATGATGTATTTTATGGGCATATTCATCAACGGTATGGGTACCCTTGCATTTGTGACGATATGATTCCTTCTTTAATTTAGCCCAATTCTTCCATGTAAAGGCAAAATATCTTCTTTTGTTGTAGTGTATTTTAAAGCATTAATGTTTGCTATTATAACAGTGGCATGTTTTAAGCCATTTTTGTGAATTACTTCTCTCTCATCAATGGAAAAAATACTGTCACTTGCTTTTTGATGAACTAAATTCACAATACTGTGATGTTCTGTTAAACTTAATACTTTAGAGTTTACATGTTCCCATATTTTAGGGTAAATTTCATGAGCCGCCTTGGATGAGACTCTTATTATTTTTAGATTTGGAAATATATTTTTTATACTTTTTTTGGTGGCATTCAAAATAGTGGGTTTAGCTGAACAAAATTGCATAATATTATTATCGACTTTTGGTTTGCAAATATTTTGATCACAGATCATAAAAAATATTATAGAAGAAATTTGACTCAGAAATTCTAATTGTTTTGGGAAATCATAGGCATCACCATGAAGGTTAAGAAAAGTAATAGAATTTTCATGAGAATTCTGATCAGAAGGGAGATACCAACTCATGTCTATTAGACCCTCACCTAGAATTTGCTTATATTGGCCACCGCTACAATCTCGATGAAAAAAATGACCGTCGCTGTCTACACCTTGTGTAATTAGTAGGTTTAAAATTTGAGATTTGGATAAACCTTCTTTTTGACGTTGTCCGAATTGTACAATAGAGACAATAGGCATGGGGTAAGACACTATGTGGTGACATTGTTGTGGCTTTGCTTCTATCATCTTCCATTCTTTATAAATTGAGCGCATTGCCCAAAGAGGAATAATTAATTTTTTTGCAAATGGATTTGGCAATACTAATGGGATAGCAATTTGGCACTTGGCTAGCCTAGTGAATATGTCACGACGAAGAAGATCATCACAACAAAGGAGTAATGCTATAAGGCAATCCACAGGATGCAACTGGTCGGGATTAAAGAAATCTTCATCATCAGATTCAGATTCATCTTCTGATTCTTCATCACTCTCCTTCTCTGGAGTCATTGATTCCATGTGTTTTTTGTAAAGATTGGTTCGACAACGAATATCATTAGACATTATTTTGTGTAATATAAGATAAGGAAGCTTTTTAGGGTCAGTACAAAACCCTTTCAAAGATATCTTTACTATTTGTGGTCTAATACATTGAGCATCTTTCAAATGGAACTTGTTAGTATATTTATTGACGAGATCAAGAACTTCAAAAATAGTGTATGCTTTCTCATTTCCACTGGGCTCAGCAGTCAGAGAGGATTGGATGTTAGCCATATAATTAGTTCTGCACAAATGAATTATGTTTATGATTGTTATCTAGTGTAATTAAAACTAATGAATTTTAATAATAATCTTATTTAAATTATAATTTATAACTTGGTAAGCGAGCAAATCAAGCGAGATACTTACCGGGGTAACACAATTGAAAATTGGGGATGCAAGCAAGCGAAGTGAGCGAGATATTATTAGGGGCACACAATTGAAAATCGGGTATATGTTATATATGTGTATGAATGGGTACACATGCCTCTTAAATGCACATGCAGGTGCCTTTTTATAGAATGGCTTAAGTGTACTGCATAAGTCACCATTACTCAGGTAAGAGAGTAATTTTCATTTGTTTGTTAAAATTAATGGTCAACTCTGCATGAACTATGCTAAAATATGTGACCGGTTTTGGGAAAATCTGCCTAAATGCGGCATCTAAAGTTTTCTAATTTATTCTACCAGTAGGTTGCACGGGTTGGGATGTTGTCCTCCTAATTTGGAAGCTGCAGCACAAGACATTGTCACCCTTCGCACTACAACACTTCAGTATTTTTGCTAAACTTATTATTGCTGATTTCGAAAAAACGCCGCTTAAAGGTGTTGCTAAGGTCAGGGGGCGTGCCTTGTGTTCGTATACTATTACCGCATGTCTCCGGGACACTATGGAATAAACCTGTAACAGGCAAGTTGAAAAAGTATAAAAGGTTTAATGCAGGGCTCGTTGAGAACTATGATGGCGAGAATTGCGTGAGTATGGGATTATGTAGAATAGTAAGTGAATTAGTTAACTACAGCTTTTTTCCCACTGTTAGTGAAAAGCCCGCCAATAATTTCTTAGCAACACGAGTCCAACCGGCTAGTGTTTCTAGCCTCCTAGTGTGAGTTCTAGAGCTCGCCAGAGCTTACAATGTGTCATAAGCTAGAGCTAACTGGTGTCTATTGGGTGGACTACAAATTACCACTATTCAGGAAATTGAGGTAAGAGATTAATTCTGTATTTGTTTTGGGTAATATTAATGGTCAACTGCTATTATATTTTTTGTATGAACTAAGCTAAAGTGTATTATGTAACAATACCGTACAACCTAAATAGGTATGCTCGCTCGATATTTTGTGCTCAACCATATCACTAGTATGTATACATGTGTGTATGGATGGTACTTATGCCCCTTAAAAGCGGATTGGGGGGACTTTTTCTTCTAAAAATCACGGCTATTTAGGTTTGGTCCTGTTTCTTTTGATATTACAGCATTAGTCCTATCTTACTTGAAACTACACTGTGATTTGTAAAGAGAATTAAAAAATGAAGAGTTAATATGTTTGAAAGGCTCCTATTTCAATTTAGTTTGTGTACTAAACAGCCAAACTAAACTTGTAACATTCAAAATTCAGACTCTCTTCAATTATAACTTATCAGATAGCTACTGAAGCAACATTTGGATTCGAAATCTGAAACAAATGTAGATTTTAATTATAATAACAAACCTACATATATCATACATTATCTGTATCAATAATGTGCTTCAGCACAATTGGTAAGCAAGCTATAGTGCATTTCAAACAACCAGGTTGCTAAATTTATCTATCAAAGTTGATTTTTGACTTTACAAGATTGAAAGAATTTGTGAATTAATTACTGTGCTCACACCTCATGCATGCCAAGTTAGATGCAGGTTTGTTTGTTTTTTAATTTGAAGTAAGTTTTTTGAACTATCAACAGTTTTGAGCCTAAGTTAGGACTTCCTAACTGCTGTAGCACCAAAAGAGCTGAGGACTAATAAAAAAGCTAGTATTTGAAAAAGAAAATCAAACTGTGTTGCATTTATAATATTGAACATATACCCAATTTTCAATTATCCACCCCTAATACTTCACTCGCTCACCAATAACATACACCTGTTGTTGTTGTTTTATTAATGTGTAGCCCCTGATAATTTCTTGCTCACTCACTTGTTTGCCAACTAATACCTACAACTTCATTTAATAAATATTGTTGGTTTTTGTTTTATCAAAATGAGACTATATTGAAGTAAATATTCCAGATAAATATGCAAAGTTAATAATAATACTTACCCTTGACATGGAGTAATACTACTGGCCATCATGGTAGTTCCTACAAAACATTTCATAATTCAGAATCATTACATTCAGCAAAATCGGAAACAACAGCTTAAAAGAATTTTGGACAATTTGTAATTTGGAAATTTAGGCAAAAACAAACAAACAAACCATGATATTGCTGAATTTGTATGTACATAAGGATTAGCATTCTGACTATCTAAATGACCGTTGGTTCCTGTCAAAAAGCACTCCAGCTATTAAAAAAAAATGGCTGGGTTTCAATTACATCAGTAAAAGGGTTTAATGCCATAGTAACCACTCACCGCAACAGTTTGAAGAATAAAATTAAGATTCTGTGGTAGTCAAGAAAAGTAGGAGGAATCTAAACAGGCTTTGTAAAGAATGCTATATTTAGTCTTTAGTTAATAGCAATACTGTGCATAGGGCAAAAAATTATTACAAACAGCACATCAACCAAGATAACTTACTACTGCCACTAATAAAATACAAGTGAGTCCATACAATTTCAGATATGTCAGAATCAACCTAATTTAAAGGAATAATTACTTGAATTTCCTTGGATGATATGGGAAAAAAGATCAATGGACTAAAAGTGATTCTGTTTTTTAGATAGAAAAAACAGCCGATAAGAGGAAGGGAAGCAGTAATGCTTTTGAAATCACAGTGGAGTAAGAAGATGAAAAATACTGGGAGGAGAGGGGCAGTGATGTTAAGAGTGCATTGTTGTAAGTACATTCACAGAATTATGCTACATCAAATGATTACAATGCCATAGTGATATATTATTTATATATTATAGCTAAAATGTATGTGTGTATCTATATAATTATTATGCTTGTGTGTCAGTAACAATGATAACAACAGCAATGGTGACCATTGACGACCAATTATGGTGACCGACGACTGACAATGGCATTCACGAATAATTCATGAGCTTCTCAGAATTGGTCAAGTCTAATCATTAACTGAATGAGAAGAACATATGACAAGAGAAAAGAAAGGGAGAGAAAAACGACTTTGCCTGGATTCAAAACGAGACTTTGTAAGCCTTTTAGGGGTGAATTTACCCTTTCTAAAAATTGGTTTTTGTCCCCAAAACGTACTAGAATCTTCATGGTTACAATTGCCACAAATATTTCATCAATTTTATGGATATGAGAAATTTCCTGAATTTTCAAAAATGCCGATTTGACTCTTCTCGAGTTTGATTCTAAAATTTGTGTTGAAAGGAAGAACATATTGAAAGCTTTTATAGCATTAGCTAAGGTGATATGTCAACATGTTGTAGTCTTTTTGATGGATGTATTCAGGTAAGTATTTAGATTGTTGTCTTTTTTTTTAATATACAATGTAAATTGCTTTCTCATCTGGATAAGGAAAACTACTCAGAGAAGGCAGCTGCAGTAAGTTCTCTAAGCAACTTTTGAAGATGCTTCTAAATAAGGAACTGCTAGTTTTCACATACCACCTACTATTATATCAGATTTATAATTTAACTACAAAAATTACTCCTCATCAATGTAAAACATCTTATGTAATACAAGCATAGGGATATATTGGAGGGCCAGGCCTGGAGGGGCCATTGGCTCCCTTGGAAACCCCCCCCCCCCACCCCTTCCTACTCCACCGATTCAAGTACTTGCTAGTGTAATGATACTAGAATGTTTTAACTATTACTATTTACCTTTCAAGTCATAGAAAAATTCATTGCATGCCAAACTGTAGATTTTAGCATTATCATACTGGAGTTGAACAATTTGTTGTAACTGCTCATTAGATAAAGGAAATACAGAATCCAACAATTCTTTGAGCAGATGAAAAATAATGTAAATACTTGAAAATTCAATCCCAGCTACTACCAGTTGCACAGCTTCAACTTTCAAAATTTTTGAAATATCACGTTGAAGCATTTTCAAGTAAACTTGCCGACATTCTCTGAAAGAGCTGTCGAGTTTAACTTTAACCTTACAGCTTGTTTTATCATTTTGTGCTACCATTAGATTGGATGGTGACATGGACACACATCGTTGTGCCTCATAAGAAATATAATTTTCCTCATATATTTGCATTAATTCTTTTCCATCTTTATACTGTAAATATTCAAATACTTGTTTCAATAGTTCATAATTGAAAAAAGAACAGTGTGCTGATATAAGTAGCATCACATTCGACAATAAATCAGTTTTTTTCTGGTACTCACTATCCCTATATATGGGTAGTTGTGGAATTAGTGCATAATCTAACCAAGCTAATTGATCCACCAATTTTATATTGGACTTCAAGTACATCTCCAGCTTATGTAAAAGTGTATTAAAGTCCTGTATAAGGCATATTGTCTCTGCATCTGCTTCTGGATCTGATACTTTTAAAGATGTTTCTTTTGACATAGCTGAACAATCTGCTTCTAGTTTTCGTAGAACGGAAGAATCAGAATCTGAGTATGATAATTCTTTTGATCGATCTAAAAAATAAAATTATAGATATGTACATGAAATGCTTTGTGCACTATTATATTCCACAGTATTTTATTCAAATTGTCATAATGATCAAATGACCAAGTCATTGAGTGTAGTACTAGGGATGTGCTTCAGCACAAATTTCGAGTGAGCCATTATGCGGAAGTAATACACACAAAGTAGAATCTGACAAAAGTTGATTACAAAATCTGTATATAAAAGTAATAAGTGCTAGTTTGCATGAAGTTAATGTCTTAGATCCTGTTCACCCAGTTTTAAAAGGCATCATTCAGTCCTAAAAGTAGCTACAAGTAGTAGCTATGTAGCCATTGATATATTATGTTAGTACAGGGACATAGGGAGATAGTTTGGAATGGGGACCCCACAGTACTTGGAGCTAAAGCCACACCCATTAAAATATTTTCACCATTAAGTTTTAATCACCATTTTCATAATAATGGTTGTCAAGTGATAGCTAAATCCAGCTACTGATGCACATCAGCAGCACAAATGGTGAGCTAGCGAACCCAGGTATATGGTTTTTATCCTTACGATAAAGTAAAAATGAGAGAACTCAGAGCTATACCAAAGTGGGGTGTCCAGACAGCGCCTCCTACACATAATCTTAAAACGTACTGCTAGACTAAAGACTGTGCAATAATTCTCTAGAACTTCTTGTTTTTTCAAATCACAAAAACTGTTATGGTGAAATGTTACTATGGCATTGAGACTGTTTACCAGATGTAATTTTATTTAAAAAGCCGGCATTTTATAGTAGCTGTGAGTGCTTGTTGCCAAAAGATACTGGTAATCGAGATAGTCAAAATGAGATAATATAGACTACAGAAAATACCAATACTCGGGAAATTGAGGTAAGAGAGTATAGTCACAACATACTTATACATTTAGAAATGGACTGATGGTTTCTTTTGAAGTGTTGCTTTTGTGCTCACGCTCGCTCGCCATTTGTGCTCCAGCACATCACTAGTAGCTGTAATTAAAGTTTTTTTTTAAGTTTATCGGGTGAAAGTTGTGATATAATTTTTTATTTATCAGATAAAAGTTGTGTATTCAGGAGAAAAAATGAAGGCTTAAAAAATTGACTTATTTGCTGAACAGTATTGAGTAAGGTAACAATCACATGACTTTACGTTGAAAATTTATAGTACAATATTGAGTAATTCTATCTCTATTTGTCCGATATTCTTCATTACCAAAACATTAGCAAATGCCATATCTATCACTTGAAATATGTATGGACATTGATTAAAACAATAGTAAAACAAGTGATGCTATTACCAAAGTGTTATAAAAAATAATAGTCATGCTGAATAATAAACTTGTTTGGTAAAGGTCAATATAACTTGCTATATTCACAATAATGACAAACTAAACTAGTTATACCTGATTACAAAGTATGGCATTTATTCTGTCAGACTAGAATGTTATCATTGCAAAAAGCAATTTCATATTGCACACATTTGAAAGGCATTTAATTTATATAATTGTTAAACTTACACATTCTGACGTGATACTCACATTCTTCTTGTGAAATATACTGCAATTGTTGAGACTGTGAAGCCTGATTTTGTAGAGCCTGTGACTGAGACTGTGGACCCTGTGATGGTGATGACTGAGAATCTGAAGGCTGAGACAGCGAAGATGGAGACTGTGGAGTCTGAGTAGGCTGTGAAGCTAGAGAGTTTGGAGTGTGAGACTGTGAAGCCTGTGGTTGTGGAACCTGAGACTGTAAAGAGTGATATTGTATAGTCAGAGGATGTGAAGACTGGGACTGTGAATCCTAAGACTGTGAAGCCTGAGACTGTGGGGTCTGAGACTGTGAAATCTCAGATCGTGGAGATAAATCTGGAGTTATGCACACAAATTACATAATACTATGTTTTGCAGAAAAGTGTAGTTGATACATTGAGCTTCTGTAGTCGACATTTGAATAAAATATTAAACTAGAGCAATAAGTGGTGGAAAATTTCAACACAGTATTATTACTTTGAAGGGATTACAAGCAAAAACCTTACAGAGTCGGAAAGAAATGGAAAAGGGACAACGGAACAGAAAGGATGATTACTGAAAGGAAAAGGATTGAAAAGGGGAAAAAAAGGGAAGGGATGTAGCTATAACGACATAAAATGTAGGAAAAAGATGTGAAGAGAACGAAGAAGAGGAATAGATAAAGGGAAAATGATGGGGAGAGATGGAATAGTAGAACAAATTGAACTGGTGTTAATTAAAACTACCAATGAGGTGGTAACGATGTGAATAGCTAGTAAATAATAAACAACATGGTAACAACTAATAGAAAATGATAACAACAAAGTGTAACTACGATAACATACATACACACATGAACACGACATTGAAATACTTGCTATGTGCAGTAACTAACAATAACAACGACCGATAGTTAATAATTTCCTAGACAATGTTTGGTGACTAATTCTGACTACTCCCAGTCCAGACTTGCTGGGTTGGACCATCATGAGACAAAGAAAATATTAGGCAGTGTCTGTAATTCCCAAAGATTGCAAATCTGATATTTCAGCAGCTTTATCAGAGAATAAAATTAATTGTGGTACTGTGGCTCCACCAACTACTCATTTTTATACCTCTGAGTTACTGAAACTACTTCACAAGCACCTTTTGTTGAGGTTCACTGCTGATAGCAATGAATGATGTACAGACATAGATAGGATGGGTATCAGTTACTTCACTCATGTGAACATTGAGTCACAATGTAAGTTTTGGTGTTGCCACAAGACCACTGTAGTTGTAAGTTAAATCCCATTGAATAAATTATGAGCTGAGGCTCTTCTCTTTTTTTCATTCCTAGGTTTTTCACTGTCTACCCCCTGCTCTAAAAACTGAACATTGGGTGTCAGTATTCATGAATAATGCATTTGCTGGACTGAGTTGGGAAAGAGAATTCACCTCCAGTAGCTAATTATAAATCATGGGAAGAAAGCTATAGAAGCAGAATGCACAGGTCAAGAAAATAGAAGCAGGTGAAAAAAAGCTGATGATGTAACTGCTTCAATGAAGTAGTGAAGTAACAGAGATACTAAGGAGCAGGAGAGATAAACTAAGAAGGAGAAAGGAATTCATGAACTGATGAATAGAGCAATAGGAAAAACTGAGGTGACTCAGGAAAAAGGAGACCAAGAAAGGGAAACATGAATACAAGTAACTTATACTACTGCATTACTAATTTCCAAAAGTTAGTCTTGCTATTGTTGTAATAGCTAACCTGAATAACATTTCAACTAATGTGAAAAAAAATTGTCACCAGACCTATCTGAAGCCATAATCATGCCTGAACTTTCAGTCGGTAAACAATTGGAAGATGCACAACAGAGAAATTACTGTGTATATACTGCTATCCTCAATTTTTTCAGCTGAGAGCATAATAGAGACTGTTTGTTTCTTATATTATTGTTCTTTTAATTGATATTGCAATATCATTGACTATACCACAGCTATTCATACTATAAAAGTGTTAGCAAAAGTGTTAGTGCATGCAAAGTTGCATTAAACTTGCCACAAGTACAAACCCTTTATTGCTCCATAAATATGTATAAAAATGGATCTAGCAAATAATTAGTCCAGCAGACAAATATATCTTGCTTTGTTATCCATCATAGGTTGCTGTGTGGCCTTTATCTCTCTCTATCTCTCTATCTCTAAAACTGTAAAGAATATTTACTAAACCGTTGACAGCATTGGACAATTTGATATAAAAATCCCCTTTGCTAATAGTTTGTGGTTTTAGGTATTTGTCTTATCTCAATTTTGGTACCACCTAAATCAAAAGTTAATACCATTGGGTAACTAACAATTTAATTCAGCTGAATTATTTGTAGTATAGTGGTTAATATCTAGCTGTTCAAAATTACTATTTAATTAACAGGTAGTAACAACGATGATGGTGTGTATTCATGAATAGTTCAAGAGCTAAATGGTTCGGTAAAACATTGTCATTGCTTGGCTTGGTAAAGGATCATCGTATTGGTTAGTAGTGATTACAATGACTATTGGTGTAGCAAAAAAAAATTGGTGGAATCGGCAAGAAAAGATAGCAAAATAGTTCCGCTGTCTTAAAAAAAAAAAACAGCGATGATTGAGCAATGCTATCCAGTGGGGTTCACAAGACAAGACTTAGTACTCTAATAAATAAATCTCCATGTCAGCTTTTACATGGGATCATTCACAAAGAAAGTTTCTAATTATATGAAAGTAAAAAAAGAACTAGAATTTTGTTCGAAGCAAAAAAAACTGTGATATTATTACTTTCAGCTATACCATAAATTTGTGAATCTCACTATTTTATCAACAAAAAAAATTCTTCTGAGTGTAGCTTAACCACTCTTTGTGGTACAAAATATTTCGTGATTTATTGTATTCAAGCTAAATAAAAAAAATGAAGCTAATTAGGTGTCATTATTTATTGCAATCAACCTACACAGTCATACTTTTGGTTTTCCTTCTACTCCTCAGCTCTCAAGCAATATATATAACCATTTCTTGAAGTATATGACAAAGTACATTAACCTAGAATGTATGGTGTAGTTTTAGTGTATGTAAAAGAAGACATAGTTCCAAGCCAAGTGTAGGGTATACACACTTGGATACCAGATGTTAAATATCACAATACATCATGATATAAATCTTATACACACTTCACACTTCAATATTCATTCTGTTGGAAATAAACACTTACAACTATACATTGTCATGTATTTAACCTAAAGCATTATGTATGTGCATATTGCCACAAGCTATATCACTAGATGCATTGTTTTTGTGGTTGTCACCTAGTTGTATCTTTGAGTTTATCATATTCAGTTTATTGTGCTAGTCAGTTTTTTCAACAGGTTATGGGCCCAGACACTTGGGCAGAGATTTAGCTGGTGGATATTTAAGGACTGCTAGCTGTAGAGGAGTGAAATATGGCAGAATCAAAATCTGTCACTCTGGTTCCATTGAATGGTTCAAATTATCCAACCTGGAAAATTCAGTGTCGCATGGCATTGATAAAAGATGGACTATGGAACATTGTGAATGGAACAGAAGGTGCTCCTGGTCAAGCACAAGCTGAAAAATATGCGAAATTCATGAGCAGAAGGGACCGTGCTCTAGCTACTATTGTTTTGTCCGTTGAGCCCTCATTGCTGTATCTACTAGGGGAGCCTGATGACCCTATTGTAGTCTGGAAGAAGTTGTCTGATCAATTTCAAAAGAAAACATGGGCAAATAAGCTGGAACTTCGCAGAAAACTGTATTCATTGAGGTTGAAAGAAGGGGAGTCAGTCCAGAAGCACATAAAAGTTTTGACAGAGTTATTTGAGGGACTTACTGTCATAGGTGATCCAATCAAAGAGGAGGATCGAGTGGTGCATCTTTTGGCAAGTTTACCTGAGCCTTTCAACATGTTGGTAACAGCTCTAGAGGCAAGTACTGACGTACCAAATTTGGACGTAGTAACAGAGCGTTTGTTACACAAGGAGAGAAAATTGAAGGATCGTGAAGGATCTGGATCAAGTCATGAAAAGGCAATGACAAGTAGATTCAAAAGGAAATCTGTGGAGTGTTTTCATTGTGGGAAAACAGGTCATATCAAGCGGAATTGTCATCTCCTATCTGGTGAGAAGAAGAAGTTTAGGCCTAATTGCCATGGAAAGCAGAAAGCAAACAAAGCTTCTGTAGTGGACGAGTGCAGCACAGACAGCGGAAGTGATGCTCTGATGGTCAGTCACAAAGTGCTCTCAGCTAGTACTCCTAGTAAATGGATTATAGACTCGGGAGCAAGCTGTCATATGTGCTGTGACAGTGAACTGTTTGACAAACTTGAAGATTTGAAACATCCTATTGATGTTTCGATTGGAGATGGACGCACCTTGAAGGCAACTGGCAGAGGAATAATTTTTGTGAATATGAAACTGCCAAACAAGAAATGGAACGAGTGCAGATTACTTGATGTTCTGTATGTGCCAAAGTTGTCTTACAATTTACTGAGCATTTCAAAGGCGACGGAATTGGGCAACACTACTGATTTCAATGAGAAAGGTTGCCAAATATATAATGCAAAAGGGAAGTTAATAGCGGAAGGATCAAAAATTGGAAGTCTGTATTATTTGAATTGCTCAATGGGTAATGTGAAAGTCAATGTTGCAAATCGCAAGACAAATGAGAACATCTGGCATCGTCGTTTTGGGCATCTCGGAATACAAAATCTTCAAAGACTCGCAAGAAGCAAGATGGTGAGAGGATTTGATTTTAATACATTGAAGCAAATTGATTTTTGTGAGGCATGTGTGGAAGGCAAACATCACAGAACTCAATTCCCAACTAGCAATAGTGGAAGAGCAAAGGAGCCACTTGCTTTAGTACATAGTGATGTATGTGGGAAAGTGAATGCAAAATCTTTGGGTGGAGCTGAGTATTTTTTAACATTCATTGATGATTTCTCCCACTACACATGGGTCTATGTTTTGAAGAAAAAGGATGAAGTATTCAATTATTTCCTGAAGTGGAAGGCTCTAGTGGAGAGATCCAGTGGAAAAC
>WLWD01004154.1_pt1 | contig 46255 bp, 15 predicted proteins | sample 6712731 | NCBI WGS metagenome assembly WLWD01 (sample SAMN12718690, study PRJNA576275) | sponge metagenome | isolation source: marine sponge | host: Mycale hentscheli | place: New Zealand: South Island, Marlborough, Capsize Point | collected 2014-11-01 | reverse complement strand
CCCACCGACCCCAACTTGCAAGTAGGTTGCTTTTTCTTGGTTGTAACTATCTCATCTTTTTTTGCTATACATATACAGTACTGCTTTTACAAAACAGAACTTGCACCATTATCTACCACAAGGGTTGAATTACATAATCGAAATAATCATTTTGATGCTATTTGGCCAGTTTCCATGGAGTAATGATCTTTTCATCTGAAACTAAATGAAACTAATTGTCAATTTATTGTTCAGTAAATTCAGCGGCACTATCTCATAACCTAGTAGTTAGATGTACGGCTATCATCCATTGTGTTTACTGTCATGTGCACTCTGTGGGGCCGTCCTAAGGGATGCACAAGAACTGTAATTGACTGTTTATTGTCATTTATGTGTTTATTGTTGTTGTTTTTTAAAATCTGTTTTATGTTCTTACGCAGTCTTCCGTCTGTGTTGTGTGGAATGTGTGCGTGAACAGTTAGAGTGCCATGTACTCACACATTGGGCATGCTCACACCGTTTTTTTCTATTTGTTTCCCACCGGGTTTGCCTTGGTTATTGGCGAGTGAGCGAAGCGACTGAGACACTCTCAGGGGTAACACAATTGAAAATCGGGGATGTTTGTTTGTTTATATATATGATTGGATGTACGTATGTCATTTTGTGCTTTGACCCTCGCGTATTTTTGTGTTCGCTCCGTGTTCGACCCCGTCCTTAACTTCACTAAACAGAATCCTCTGGTTTAGCGATCATTACCTGTATCACCCTAGAAATTGAATTGTTTACCGCTTTGAATTCTTTTGCGAGTGCAGTTAAAACTAAAAAACTTATGAGAGCTCCATTTCTATTTGAGTTAGTGGTGGTGGTAAGTTAATACACTATTTGTCACTGTTATAAGCCCTACGCAACAGTATTTACTTGAAAATTGATTGTCCACTAGACTAACCACGAAGGTAAGTCTTGCGTAGGAATGTTCAGTTGTGTGAAAGTATTGTGTGTTACAACTACTACACAAAGAAAAAGTTAAGGCATTTTTGTACTTTGACCCTCGCTTTTTTTGTGTTAGTTCTGTTGTCGACCCCGTCCCAAACTTCACTAAACAGAATCCTCCAGTTTATCGATCAGTACCCGTATCACCCTAGACATTGAATTGTTTACCGTTTTGAATTCTTTTGCGGGTGCAGTTAAAACGTGAAAACTTATGGGACTTCCATTTCTATTCGAGTTGATGGCGGTGGTAAGTCAATGCGCTCTTTGACATGGTTACAAGCCGCAACAGTATTTACTTGAAAATGCATTGTCCACTAGACTAACTGCGAAGGTAAGTCTCGTGTAGGTGTATGTCCAGTTGTGTCAAAGCATTACATGCGTTACAACCACTACTTAGCTAAAGCATATCACAAAGAAAACGTTTAAATAACGTGTATTGTTTTGTTGTTGTTTACAGTTGCGAGTTGTTACTATGGCACTGAAATCCCTTTACCGTGTATGCGTAATTTAAAAACTCGACCTTATTTTCAGTAGCTTCAGTGTTAGAAGTCAAAATCATTCATATAAAAATAGTATAGTCTTTAGGCTCGCTCGCCATTTGTGCTCAAGCACATCACTAGTATATATTCTGGCCTTGAGCAAACCCATTTTAGTCCATTTTAGTCACTGCTCAGTTTGTGCGTCACTGCACTCATTCTGTATCACCTTTTTACTGAAAAAATATTAGTTATTCCTCTAAGCTATCTTCCTTCCTAACTCAAGGATTAGGTAGAGGGACTAGTTAAGTATCAGGAACAGATCAGTGGCCACTCAGGAGTAGTAACTCTGGTGGCAGCGTACCAAACCCTTCCAAGTCCAGGAGCTTCTGCGTTAAGAGTTAAGTTTCCTGGGCGACATTGTGTGCTTCTGAGGCCGGGCATTGAAAGGGACCGACTTGCAGACCCACACACTCTGCATTAATTTTTTGTCAGTAGTTGTGCAGATCGAGGTAGTGACGCCGTGTTTATATCAACTCTTGCTTGTTGATGACCCTGTACCTAATATTGTAGTGAACCTACTTTTATTATGTCTATACTGGTGTTCGCTTAAAAGGAATCATGATGTTGCTATAGAGATTTATAGACAAGTATAACTATAGGATATATTACAAGGTAAGGTCGTTACAACATTTATACGACCGAGGGCTGAAGGCCAGAGGAGAGTGTAAATCTTCAACCGACTTATACCATGGCTCTCGGCTATAGGATATGCTTAAAAAACCTAAATTTTTGATTGGACGGTTCACTAGTTCACTTCCTTGGGGGTGAGTATGAAATATATTCACCATAAATTGAGCAATCTGATTAGACAGTGTGAACGAGCCATGGTACCAGTTATAATCCAGCTAAGCTGTATGGATATAATTGGGATGTGTATATATACCCTGTGCTAGGTAAGAGGGAATACTTCCTATTTCCGTTTTAATTTTCTTATATTGCATGCAGTTAATTACACATTTTGAGATCATTTTCTAAAATGTATGTAAAAAAAAAAGGACAGTCAAGTCGCACTGCATAAGCGTCACTCATTACACTTTGTATTACATATTTTCATGTCTTTGTTGAACCTTTTTTTTTTTTTTTTTTTTTTTTTTTTTGCATATCTTGGCTTAGCTACCCAAACACACATGCATATATGTAAAACACACACGGTTATATAGGATACTGTCCTTATATTTGTATTTATTAGTATGTGGTTGTTTGCTTTTGTTTGTTTGTATAGGACATTGAAATTCTTCTTCATGTTCAAGCTAAGGCAGAGAAGAATCCACTTGGCTTCTTACAGTCACTCAAAGATGGAGTAAGATCTTCCTCCTCACACATGCTTAAATCATGCACACTAACCCATAAAATCGCTTATTTTGCTCCCCACCCCTCCTTGCTGAGAAAAATATACTTTGCATTTCCTTAGCAATTACCCCCCCCCCCCCCCCCCAGATTGTTGTAGTTGTTGTTGTTGTTGTTGATTATGTTTTTCCTCTATCTGTGTTCCCCAGTCAGTCCAGTCTCTGCCCAAGCGCCAGGAGGTGGCAGTTCTTCCCAACATAGAATGGAAGGGCTACATAGAGAGTCTACAACAAGTGGCCAAGCACAACTCCAGCATCTACCTCAACACACGGAGGCAGGGCAAGTCCCACCTGCCTGTGGAGGAAGACTTGGTAAGTGTCCAGGTGTACTGGACAACCAAAAGAACTGTTAGAGTAACTAAAACTTTTAACTCAGTGTGCACATGCCAATATCATACGTCATGCAATTTTCTTTTACTCAATAGATTTGTGCATTAAGCAAGAGGTCCTGGGTTCGATTCCCGGTGGCGACCAAATATTTTTAATTCTGTATTGTTTAAAAAGCCCGTGAAAGAGAGAGAATACATCTACTTTCAATGTACGAGCTTCTCTTTCATTTTCTCACCTCGCGGCATTATTCACCCCATGGCGTCGTGTCCGCATCTACACGACTAGTCTTTCAATAAGTAGTATTATTTAGACTTAACTAACCAGGGAATGGAAAAATTATTTTGTTCTCGCAGCATAAAATCTTACCGTTTAAGTTTTCTTAAAAATATTCCTATTTACAAGAACTGAAAATATCCTCTTCTTGGAAATTTTATAATAAGCACATTTAGCCATGGTGATGTTGTTCTTATGATGCATGAGATGGGTATATATCTGTTGTGCTTCATTTGTCTGGTCATTTAGGGAGGATCTAAGCACAAGAGAGATTCAAGCAAGTCTGCAACTTACGGCCAGCCATGGACTGTGGAAGAACAGGTAAGTTATTGTGGTGGAGTTGTGGGTTTGTCTCCTTAATTGAGAATGAGTGAAACTAGTAATTAATAATACAGCAAGGTAAAAGATGGGCAAACTGAATTTTATTAGAGATAACATTAGAAAGGAACAACTTGTGGATGAAACAACTTGAACGAGTTTGGGTTGGCGGTGGGGTTACTGTTTTATTTACTTCTTGCAAAAACTATTACGTCTTTCTGTGACGTGGTCCTCTGTTACGTGGTGGTCCCCCCATTTAGTAAATAAGTGTCAACTTTATTCAGTAGTGGTAATAGTGAGCAGGTTTATCTCCTTCTAATTAACTATGTGTGTGCATGAAGAAATAGAATGCAACGACTATCATAGAAGTCTTGACTGCTTCTGGTGAGCGAAATGCGCACAAAGTATGAGGAATGGAAAAGAATTTAAATTTAATGAGAATAACGGTGTTATCACGGAGTCAATAGAAACATGGAGTACTTGGATGTATGAGACGTGGCAATGTATGCACCAATAATCCTGTCTATACCAATAACTTGGAAAGAACAGAGATTAAAGTTTAAGTAAATGAAGTGTATAGTGTTGTTTTTTTTTGTTGTTTTTTGTTTTCTTCCCAGAATGAAAATTTCAGGGAGGTCAAATCATCACATGATATATCAGGGGGTTTGTTATTTCCATGAAATGGAAGGACAAATGTATCCATGGACGTCACAAAGATTTTTAGGGGAGATAGGCAAAATGCCAAATCCCTAAAATAGTATATTTGTGTATACTATATATTAACTATAGTGTGTCCACGTTGAGTTGGCGCGACCACAAATGTGGCAAAAGAGGAATGCACTTGGCGAAACCGGAAAACTAATTAAGGTCACAGTAGTAGCTCAAACGTGCGAAAACATCGACGCCCACAGTATAAACGGGGCGGGTCTAAGGTGTGCATTATTACTGTAAGTTTACTTGTTGAAATGAAAGAGAAGTTATAGCAGTTTCTTCCGTGGCTGTATTCAATATATGCCCGGTTATAACTAATCACTCGGTTATAACTAATCACTCGTAGTTTATCAATGTTTTAGTAATATGACTTATTTATTACAATTACCAAGTTCTGATCCTTCATAAAAACTAGATTGACACTTTCTCACCTAAAGGGGTCTAGAAAAAAACAAAGGAAAAATGTGAAAAAAGTCTTAGTTGTCGCCGGGGATTCGAACCCAGGGCCACTGGCTTTAGCCACCAGTGCTCTAACCACTGAGCTACGACAACCCTCCACTTCCAAGACTCTCACATTTTTCCTTTATACTGTTGAGTAGTACCACTTGCTGCAGTCTCGTTACAGACCATTAATTATGTGCCGTCATAACACCTTTTCGGTGTCGACCGGAAACACCTCCCCCTCCGGAGAGGAGCCATAATCTGTGGATTAAAAAGGCTTTAACATCACAATTACCAAGTTCTGACCCTTCATACAAACTAGATTCTGTTAGTCATTTTTATGGCATGGTATTTAGTAAAGGGGTGTTGGAAGATGTCAATCATATGAATATCACCTGTTAGCTTTGTATTTACACTAGCTTTTAATACAATAAAACATGGTGGATTCAGTACAAACAATTATCTTGGATTCTTGACTAACTCTGGCACTTGTTTTTGAGACTGGTATATAGTTTTTATTTGTGACTGCCCTGTTAATGTTCTATTTTCACTTCAATGTGTGTAGTATGCAGGTTAGCTAGTGAAATGAGCTAAATCTTCTTAGGTCTAATATATGGAAATTAAAATTTCATATTTATATATACAATATATATATATAATGGTGTTGCTTTGTAAATTATGAGTGGCAAGTTGGTGCAACCTGTTTCTTTCAAAGTGTCTTCTGGTTGTATTCTTCAGTGTTAATTAAACATGTTTGTCATGAGTCTTTATACTTATTGTTTATTATTTAAACTTTCTGTCTTATACACATTTTTCATAAATGATACTAGAATGGTTCTCTGTTAATACTGTGGACAATTGGGGACTTAGTGAATTTTAAATCACTGCGTAATAGAGCATACCACTAGGACTTGATACACACATTTTTGTGGTTTAATGAATATTGATAGATTTGTCATATTTGGTGTGTACTCCGGCCTCTGAATTTGGTTAGGAAGTGTCACATGATGTGACTGCCCACTTATTTTTCTGGTTCATATTTTGGGGAGTTGCTAGAAAGTTCAAGCATCCAACATGGCTGAAGGTGTTACACGTGAGGGAAAGACTCTGGAGCAGATGGAGAAGGAGATTACTTGTGCTGTCTGCCAGGAGCACTACACAGAGCCTAAGGTCCTCCCTTGCCTCCACTACTACTGCAAAGAGTGTGTCCTGAAACTCTCCCTCAGGACAGCCTCCAACAAACCTTTCTCTTGTCCAGAGTGTTACAAGGACACCATCCTCCCTGAAGGAGGTGTGGAGGGACTCAAGACAGCTTTCTTTGTCGACCGCTACAAATCCAACTACTACGCTCTAGAGCGAGTCCACGGCAAGGTAGAGGTAAAGTGTGAAGGCTGCTTAGACTCTAAAGACAGAGCTGAAGCATTCTGTCGCCAATGTGCTGCTTTCATCTGCAAAGAATGTGTAAAGCTGCACAAGAAGCTTACTGCCTTTAGTTCTCATGAAGTAGATTCTTTAGAAGAACTGAAGCGAGGTCGAGTTAGGGAGGTATGCGTTAAAGAACCTCCTACTAAGAAGTGTGTCACTCACGAGGAGCCCCTCATCATCTACTGCTTTGATTGCAACTCTCTCATCTGTCGCGACTGCAGAGACAAGGTCCACAGAGACCACAACTTTGAGTTCAGCAAGGTTGCAGCTCCTCAAACTAAAGAAGTTCTCCAAAGAAAAGCGACAGCATTGAGAGAAAAGTGTTCCAGTTTATTAAGAGAAGTTGAAGAGATCCAGACTACCAAGCAGGAGATAGAAGCCCAGGGAGTGTCTGTGGCCGACACCATCAATACTTCCTTCAATCAACTTCAACGCATTCTAGAAGAACGCAAGCAGCAGCTTCTGGAAGAATCTGCAAGGAAAGTCAGAGAGAAGACAGAGAAGTTATCAGAAAGAGAGAGGGGCGTGATTGGAGTTCATGATAAAGTCGAACGTATCATAGACTATGCAGAGAAGCTCTTAGAACACAGTTCTGACAATGAGGTAATGAGCATGCACACTGAGATAGAGAAGGAGTTAGACCAAGAGATCCAAACACAGAGCCAGTCAGGGAAGAGCCGAGAGCCACTAGAGGAGGTAGACATGGGGATAGAGATCAAGTGTTGTGAGGCTCTCCGTCAACTCTGCCAGACTAATGCTAAGATCTGTCAGTTAGCTATCGACCCAGCTCAGTGTACGGTGAGGGGAGAAGGGGCGGAGTTTGCAATAGTCCAACGAGTAGCTGCAGTAACCATGACTACTAAGCTTACCAATGGCGAGACAACGGGGCGTAGAGCTTCAGTAACCAGTCAGTTAAAGTCTCTCTGTGATGGATCAGTTATCGAGTGTGAGGTGGAACAGTCGGGACTCGGGGAATATCGCATCCAGTACACGCCTACTGTGCGTGGGCGGCATCATTTAGCTGTGTTAGTAAATGACGAGCATGTAGCAGGTAGTCCCTTCCCAGTGTCTGTCTCTATCCATCCTACACAACTAGTCCAACATGTACAGGTGTGTCCTGGGATCAATAGGCCAACTGGTATTGCAAGAAACTCCACAGGAGAAGTTATATTTTCTGAACTTGGTGGTGGTATTCTGAAGATAGATAAGAAGGAAACAAAAAGAATATTGGCAAGTTCAGAGCTTGGATTAAGTGGTGTATGGAGTATAGCAACAGATAAAGAAGACAACATTTACTGCACTAGTTCAATGACTAACAAAATTATGAGATGTAGTAAGAATGGAGACAATATTCGAGTGTATCAGGTGGAAGGTCCAGGACATGAGGGTGTGGTAATAGATGGAGATGAAGTACTCGTTTGTGAAAGTAAGAATACCGGTGTTATCATGGTGTACGACAGGAACATGGAGTACAAGAGACGTATTGAACATGGCAATGGAAAGATTATAGGAGTTGCCTGTACTGATAGTGCCATCTACGCCATTAACTCAGACAAACAAGAGATTGAAGTCTTCAGTAAAGATGGTGTCTTTTTGAAGTCCTTTAACTGTCTCAGTAACGGAATAAAGATGTTAGATAGTCCTCAGAGAATTGCTGTGTCTGGTCCATTTATATACATTTCTAACTGGGGTAGTCATAATGTGTCAGTGTTTACTACTGACAAAGGAGATTATGTCACTTCTATTGGTTGCCATGGTTATCATAAAGGTCAATTTAATTACCCAGCAGGTGTGTGTTTAGACTCTAACAACTTTATGTATGTTACAGATTTTTCCAACAACAGAATTCAATGTTTTTGATTATTGTTGTGTTTTCATATTAGTTTTTTTTTTTTGTACTCTTTATCCTGTGAATTGGTGTCTTGATTTTGTGGTGTTTGTTATTTTTGACTGAAAATTTATGCGGAATATGCTGAACGCTATTAGTACGTATCACCTTTTCACCGCTGAATTGTCAGGGCTAAAATAGCCTACCCTTTACCTTTCATTATTGGGGGCGTGGTGAAGGAAAGGGTCTGGGGACATGGCCATACCAAATTTGTTCTGCCACACATCTTGGACTCTCCCTAACTCTAGTTGGTTGGTATTGTTTTGATTTGTTTTATCTTTACTTAATTTTTTGTCATTTTTTTAACACATTCATGTCGTGGGACTAGTAAAAACTCCAAAATTGTACTTGAGAAAAATGTCATGAACATGTTTTCTTTCTACTACTGATGATGAAATTCCTACTGTATTTTCAAACTATGGTGAAACATAATTCCTAATTATTTAAGGTGTAGCCAGTAAGAAAAGGTCATTGAAGTAAGCACATTTTATTCAGATAAACATCATCAATATCTTCTTCGAATATTTTATTATTTAATACTATACTATGTATTTATATAAAAAGCGCTTATCTGTCAGTAGCAACAATGACGATGTGTTTATTTACAAGTAATTCTTATACTGAGCTGAGTTGGTTAAATGTTGTCTGTAAGTTGTTGGTAAAGCATCATCAGAAACTACACCAGCTGTGGTTTAGGGATAAAACTGTGGTATTTGTAAAGTGTCGTCAGTAATAGCATCGATGAAGTTTTTCCATGAATAAAGCTGAGGCGAGTTGGTAAAGCATTTTCAGTAATGACGATGACTACAATTTGTGTGTATTCATGAATACATGGGTCCAGAAAAGCAAGTGAGAAGAAAATGGACTGGTATTTACTAAACAAGTGGTAGAGGAGAATAACAATAGAAAAAAATACTGTATGCTACTGCATTCCTATTTTGCAAAAGTTAGTACTCTGTGTGGCGGGGTACTTGCAAATTTATTATTGGCGAGTGAGCAAGACACTTACAGGGGCTACACCATCGAGATTCTATGGTGTTTATTTATTTCATTTTTCTTATTTATATGGTACTGGCAACACGTTTTTTGCCGTCGCCCATAATTACTTAAGGTGGTAAAGCATTTAAAAAAATTAAAGGAGTGGAACTGACCAACAATGACTTGCAGGTCTTGAAAGCAAGCTATTTTTGGAGCATCCCTAAATGCCTGAACTTTTTGTTTAAGGAAGGAGACCCATAGCAACCGTCGCCAAGGCTGAATAGAAGTGATAAGTACTATCAACCACAGAAATCTGACCTCAAACCTTGCTCATAACTCACCACTGCAAACTTAATTGAGATTTGTAATATTAGCATGCAGTGGTTGTCTGCAAATAAGTAGCTCAGTAATCAATTTACCAATTGTGCATAGTTTATCAGTGGAATTTTACCTAAAAGTATTTAGCCAACGAAGCTGTTTATTCATACTTGCAATTATATGACTATAATACTCACATGGAAGGTATAAAAATAAGATATTATTCTGACAAAGGATGAAAGGAGGTTGTCCTCCAGGTCCTGAAATTGCTGCAAGTAGAATAGAGAAGTCACAACTCATCGGATTAGTCCTACATACAAAAATTAAAGCAATATGTAGTTCATAAAGCATGTCTACAAATACAGACATTGTTCTAAGCTAACTGAAATTAGGAGGCTAAGCTAATATCCATACCAAAGACAAAAAAAGAACTCGGAATTCCTTAGATTTTTTAAATGCGAAGCATCAAACTTGAAAACTATCAAACTGGAAGCAAATTCTAAGCAGCTAAAACTGTTATTACTCTTACTCACGATTTAGCAGTGATTCCTTCAATCTCGTGTTTACTATCCACCGGCTAAAGGCGTAAATCAACCTTCCTTTTGGACGAAAAAATGAAGTTGTAAGAAAATGCTAATCTGTCTAAATTCAGAACAAAAGGCTGGTGCGGGGCGCGCGCCTGTTACTTCCGGGAAGGGCATTTTTAGTTTCCTGCACACTTAGAATAGAAGCTGATACAATTCGCTGCCGCCTGCGAAATGCTTTATTTGTGGCAGTAAAAGTTGAGCTAGAAGGGATCACGAGATGAAGTCCAAACTTGGAACATTTATTCAGTGACGTAAGTGGAGTACACATACGTTTAGATTTTGATGTCAAAAAATATTGGCTTTTGAAGTCGCAAATTTAGAAAAGTAATTTTGTGCATGTTACGTACAGAGATGGTGCTCGAGGAGAGGAAGCTGTAGAGCTTTGAATTGTCAGAAAAGCTTGATCTTTTATGAGAAACTACGTGAAACATGCGTAGAAACTTTTGCTCGTATCTTATTGATATGCTCTCACTTTAAATTTTGGCTGTATAGGAAGACTATGTGATCAAGAGTAAGCCTATCATGTTCAAATTGTTGCAATATTCGTATTTAAAAGTTATTTCACAAACAATTACACCAAGAAATTGCGTGGGCCGGATGGGTCTCAACCCTTAATTTATTAAAACAGCAGACCCAACATCACTGTTTCTATTAGTGAATGTGCAAGTTTGTTAGTACATTTCGATTTCATTGACTATTGAAGTCATGCCAAGGGCTTTAACTCATTGTCCTTTAAGTCTGGGCTATCTCGCATACTGAAGCATACCACTAGTATAGACTATTTAAAAAGATAATGATTGACTTTGCTTCACAATTTCTTTCTCAGCTTTTTTTACTCATTAGATGTATTCTCTCTCTTTCACAGGCTTTTTTTTTTTTTTTTTTTTTTTTTTTTTTTTTAGAATTAAAGATATTTGGTGGCCATCGGGAATCAAACTTAGGACAGCTTGCTTAGTGCACAAACGCTCTATTACTGAGCTACCGACAACCAGCCGGCTAACAAATACTTCAACTCTGTACTAATACTGTTAAGGTGTACTACTATGGTACAGTCATGCTCTCAACAGACCAACCAAATTTTCTTTTTTTCAAAGATTCTTTTTGTCTGTGGATTTTTTTACTCTACTAATTTATCACTTCGCAATTCTTTCTCAGTCTTTTTTTTCTCATTAAATGTATTTTCTCTCATTCACAAGCTTTATAATGTCGAAGTTTCTTTTAGTTGGTATTCTACAATGCCAATCTAATTATTGATCATGTGTCTATTATTTACTGTTATGAACTTTCTGGTATCAGCATAATTTGTCAATTTTTTCATGACATGGGAAACTTTGAAGCCGCTTTCTTCAATCATCACCAATCAGATTGAGGCAACACCCGATCTGAGAGGCAACACGTAACTTGATACACACATTTTTGTGGTTGTGGGTTTTAATGAATATAATTAGATTTGTCGTGTTGGTTTGTGGCTCACCCGTGGATATGGTTTGGGAGTGTCACATGATGTGACTTCCTACCTGGTTCACATTTTTGTTTGGTAGAAAGTTCAAGCATCCAACATGGCTGAAGGTGTTACACGTGAGGGAAAGACTCTGGAGCAGATGGAGAAGGAGATTACTTGTGCTGTCTGCCAGGAGCACTACACAGAGCCCAAGGTCCTCCCTTGCCTCCACTACTACTGCAAAGAGTGTGTCCTCAAACTCTCCCTCAGGACAGCCTCCAACAAACCCTTCTCTTGTCCAGAGTGTCGCAAGGCCACCATCCTCCCTGAAGGAGGTGTGGAGGGACTCAAGACAGCTTTCTTTGTCAACCGCTACAAATCCAACTACTACGCTCTAGAGCGAGTCCACGGCAAGGTAGAGGTAAAGTGTGAAGGCTGCCCAGACTCTAAAGACAGAGCTGAAGCATTCTGTCGCCAATGTGCTGCTTTCATCTGCAAAGAATGTGTAAAGCTGCACAAGAAGCTTACTGCCTTTAGTTCCCATGAAGTAGATTCTTTAGAAGAACTGAAACGAGGTCGATTTAGGGAGGTATGCGTTAAAGAACCTCCTACTAAGAAGTGTCTCACTCACGAGGAGCCCCTCATCATCTACTGCTTTGATTGCAACTCTCTCATCTGTCGCGACTGCACAGTGATAGCTCATAAAGACCACAGGTTTGAGTTCAGCAAGGTTGCAGCTCCTCTAACTAAAGAAGTTCTCCAAAAAAAAGCGACAGCATTGGGAAACATGTGTTCCAGTTTATTAAGAGAAGTTGAAGAGATCCAGACTACCAAGCAGGAGATAGAAGCCCAGGGAGTGTCTGTGGCCGACACCATCAATACTTCCTTTAATCAACTTCAACGCATCCTAGAAGAACGCAAGCAGCAGCTTCTCGAAGAATCTGCAAGGAAAGTCAGAAAGAAGACAGACAAGTTATCAGAAAGAGAGAGGGGCGTGATTGGAATTCATGATGAAGTCGAACGTATCGTAGACTATGCAGAGAAGCTCTTAGAACACAGTTCTGACAACGAGGTAATGAGCATGCACACTGAGATAGAGAAGGAGTTAGACCAAGAGATCCAAACACAGAGCCAGTCAGGGAAGAGCCGAGAGCCACTAGAGGAGGCAGACATGGGGGTAGAGATTAAGTGTTGTGAGGCTCTCCATCAACTCTGCCAGACTAATGCTAAGATCTGTCAGTTAGCTATCGACCCAGCTCAGTGTACGGTGAGGGGAGAAGGGGCGGAGTTTGCACTAGTCCAACAAGTAGCTACAGTAACCTTGACTACCAAACTAACCAACAGCAAGACAACTCGGCGTAGAGTTCCAGTAACCGGTCAGTTAAAGTCTCTCTGTGATGGATCAGTTATCGAGTGTGAGGTGGTACAGTCAGGACTCGGGGAATATCGCATCCAGTACACGCCTACTGTGCGTGGGCGGCATCAATTAGCTGTGTTAGTAAATGACGAGCATGTAGCAGGTAGTCCCTTCCCAGTGTCTGTCTCTATCCATCCTACACAACTAGCCCAACCAGTACAGGTGTGGACTGGGATTACTATGCCAACTGGTATTGCAATAAACTCCACAGGAGAAATAATAGTTTCTGAACTTGGTGGTGGTATTTTGAAGATAGATAAGAAGGGGACTAAAATAATATTGGCAAGTTCAGAGTTTGGATTAACTCATGTATGGAGTATAGCAACAGATAAAAAAGACAATATTTACTGCACTAGTTCAATAACTAACAAAGTTATGAGATGTAGTAAGAATGGAGGCAATATTCGAGTGTATGAGGTAGAGCAGGTGGAAGGTCCAGGACATGCGTGTGTGGCAGTATATGGAGATGAAGTACTCCTTTGTGAATGTAAGAATAGCGGTGCTATCATGGTGTACGACAGGAACATGGAGTACAAGAGACGTATCGAACATGGCAATGGAAAGATTATAGGAGTTGCGTGTACTGATAATGCCATCTACGCCATTAACGCAGGCAAACTGGAGATTGAAGTCTTCAGTAGAGATGGTGTCTTTTTGAAGTCCTTTAACTGTCTCAGTAATGGAATAAAGATGTTAAATAATCCTCGGAGTATTGCTGTGTCTGGTCGATTTATATACATTGCTAACTGGGATAGTCGTAATGTGTCAGTGTTTACTACTGACAAAGGAGATTATGTCCCCTCTATTGGTTGCCATGGTTCTCAAAGAGGTCCATTTGAATCCCCATGCTGTGTGTGTTTAGACTCTAACAACTTTGTGTATGTTACAGATTTTTTCAAAAACAGAGTTCAATGTTTTTGATTATTGTTATGTTTTCATATTAATGTTATTTTTGTAATCTTTATCCTGTGAATTTGTGTCTTGATTTTGTGGTGTTTGGTATTTTGACTGAAAATTTATGCGGAATATGCTGAACGCTATTAGTACGTATACATCACCTTTTCACCGCTGAATTGTCAGAGCTAACATGTCCAACCCTAGTCTGGCGTAGCCTACCCTTTACCTTTTATTATTGGTGGCGTGGAAAAGGTTCTGGGAACATGGCCATACCAAATTTGTTCTACCGCCCATATTTAGCAGCGGTCAATTATTGTTAGGAAATTATCGGGAATGGTCATCCTCAACTGCATATAGAAATTCCTATACTGTCAGCCACCCTTTCACAGCTAGGGTTAGCAAGCATGGCTAAGGAAAAAGAGACACTCATAGCAGACCTATTCTGTTGGAAAATTTCCAAATATGTCTCTACGTGCCACTAAAGGTGTGATCTCTTTCACCAGCAACTCTTTCATAGCTCAGTAGTTTGTCAGCAAAAGCTACAGAATCTTAAAAAAAAAAAAAAAGTTGATCGGAGAATCAATCTGCATCTATTGCGGTAGCTATTCAGGTATAAGGGGGTGGGGCACTGACCACTTCCACATTCCTCCAGAACAAATTTAGTACAGCCATGTTTCCAGACCCTTTCCTTTCCCACGCCCCCAATAACAGGAGGTAAAGTGCTACGCCAGACTAGGCCAACCCAGTGTCACAACAGGACACTCTGTCTAACATGTTCTATGCTTGAAAAGTAGAACCAGTGATTATTTACTGGAGCATATATAAACCTATGTGATTGAGCTGTACCACCACATGACTAATTTGTGTTTGTAACCTACTGTTGCAAATTGTATGTTTGCCATAATTGATACGTGGACTTTTTTTTTTTTAACTGGAGTTTCTTTAGCAGTTAGCAGTTTTGTGTTTTAAAACTTGGTGTTGAGTGGCTTACTTCACATTTGTGCTAAAGCACATCACTATTATATGTTTATACGTATGTTGTGTTTCTTCTTGGTAAATTGATTGGGAGGCCAAGAAGGCGTTGCTTGTTCTTTTCAAAGCTTCTACTATTCGATATTCCACAGCACCAATTACAATTGTTGATCATGTATGTCTATACTTCCTGTCTCGAACATGATTTGTTTGGCATCAGAATACTTCACAAATTTTTTTAAATTGATAATTGAGGCTTTTAGGACTCTTCAATCACCACCATGCAATTGATGCAACACTGTGTACTCATCCACACATTTTTTTTAATTTTTTTTTTTTTTTTGCGTTTGTGGGTTTTAATGAATATCATTAGATTTGCCATGTTGGTTTGTGGTCCTGCCAGTAGATATAGTTTTGGAGTGTAACATGATGTAACTTCCCACCTGTTCCAAGTGCCATTTTTGAGGAGTTGCTAGAGAGTTCAAGCATCCAACATGCAGAGAAGGTCATTGTAGTGAGCACATTTTATTTAATACTATGCTATGTAATTGTATAAAATGTGTTTGTCTATCATTAACGACAATGACACAAAGTGTATTATGAATAATTCGTTAACGAAGCCTGGTTGGTATAGCATTGTCTGTAACGACAACAGCGGTAGTATATGGATTATTAAGTGGAATGTGTTGGTAAAGTATCATCAGTAGTAGCATTGATGGTGTGGTTTTCATGAGTAAAGCCAAGTCGAGTAAGTAAAACATTGTTTATAATGGCGATGATGATGACTATGTTTATTCATGAATACATGGGTCCAGATTAGTAAGTGCGATAAAGTGGACTGATATGCAACTAAAGCAATTGGTAGAGGGTAATAATAATGGGTAAAGTACTTAGTGCTACTGCATTCCTAATTTGCAGAAGTTAATACATCAAGCGAGGTACTTGCTAGTTATACATATTATATAGGCAATAAAAACAAACAGTTGACCTGCTGTTCCAGTGCATGCAAGTAATCTCCAGTCATATTGAGTAATTAGGCAAGTGAAGTGAGCCCCTTGCAAATGAGTCTCAATCGATAATTTGGTATATATGTATGCATGTATATCACAGAGGTCAATGCATATCCACTTCTGGAGGCTACTTAAAATGTCAAAATAAGTGCGGGTGCAAGACGAAGAAAAAAAAATCAGTTCCTTTTTTTTTTTTTTTTTTTTTCCGCTTACAGAATGAGCAGAGTTTGCCTCAAGATTTTTCTACTGCAAAAATTGCGTTGATGCCCAACAGTTGTATTTGAATTATTAGTGGCGGTGGTAAAATGTCGCAAAAGTTGCAGTGAGTGGTTAATATGCTGTTGAAAATCTGTTACTATGACATAGTTGCGAAAAAGGAGGCCATTTTAGTAGCTGAGTGCTTTTTTCAGGAGTTACTGGTCATTTAGGTAGTCAGAATGGCTCATTTTAACTACAAATACCAATTACGCTGGAAAAAAAGCTCCATATTTGAATGCTACAATTGAAATAGGAGCTAGAAAATTAACTTAAGGCGAAGTTCATAAATGTAACCATTTTACAAGTCTTGAAATAGCAAAATCAACTATTATTTAAGGGTTTAAATTTGAAAATATTTGTTGTTTGAATTACCTGTGCACAATATAATGCTCACAAGCCATTTGGTGAAGCACATTACTAGCATATGATTATTGTGGTGTTCTTATAAGTTAATGGGAGAGCCAACGAGGAGCTGCTTGTTGTTCATGTCAAAGTTTCTTCTTGTTGATATTCTACAGCACCAATTAAAATTGTATATATTTACCGTTTTGAATTTGAACTTTCTGGCATCAGCATAGTTTGCAAATTTTACGTGAATGATTAATAGAGATTTTGAGGACTCTTCCTTCAGTCACCATCATACCAATTGAGGCAACACATGTACTTGATACACATATTTTTGTGGTTGTGGGTTTTAATGAATATCATTAGATTTGCCATGTTGGTTAGTGGTCTCGCCCATGGATATGCTTTTGGAGTGTCACATGATGTGACTTGCTACCTGGTCTGTAGTGCCATTTTTGGGATTTGTAAGACGGTTCAAGTATCCATCATGGCTGAAGGTATGACACGTGAGGGAAAGACTCTGGAGCAGATGGAGAAGGAGATTACTTGTGCTGTCTGCCAGGAGCACTACACAGAGCCTAAGGTCTTCCCTTGCCTCCACTACTACTGCAAAGAGTGTGTCCTCAAACTCTCCCTCAGGACAGCCTCCAACAAACCCTTCTCTTGTCCAGAGTGTCGCACGGACACCATCCTCCCTGAAGGAGGTGTGGAGGAACTCAAGACAGCTTTCTTTGTCAACCGCTACAAATCCAACTATTACGCTCTAGAGCGAGTCCACGGCAAGGTAGAGGTAAAGTGTGAAGGCTGCCCAGACTCTAAAGACAGAGCTGAAGCATTCTGTCGCCAATGTGCTGCTTTCATCTGCAAAGAATGTGTAAAGCTGCACAAGAAGCTTACTGCCTTTAGTTCTCATGAAGTAGATTCTTTAGAAGAACTGAAGCGAGGTCGAATTAGGGAGGTATGCGTTAAAGAACCTCCTATGAAGTGTCTCACTCACGAGGAGCCCCTCATCATCTACTGCTTTGATTGCAACTCTCTCATCTGTCGCGACTGCACAGTCAAGATCCACAGAGACCACAACTTTGAGTTCAGCAAGGTTGCAGCTCCTCAAACTAAAGAAGTTCTCCAAAGAAAAGCGACAGCATTGGGAGGCATGTGTTCCAGTTTATTAAGAGATGTTGAAGAGATCCAGACTACCAAGCAGGAGATAGAAGCCCAGGGAGTGTCTGTGGCCGACACCATCAATACTTCCTTTAATCAACTTCAACACATTCTAGAAGAACGCAAGCAGCAGCTTCTGGAAGAATCTGCAAGGAAAGTCAGAGAGAAGACAGACAAGCTATCAGAAAGAGAGAGGGGCGTGATTGGAGTTCATGATAAAGTTGAATGTATCGTAGACTATGCAGAGAAGCTCTTAGAACACAGTTCTGACAATGAGGTAATGAGCATGCACACTGAGATAGAGAAGGAGTTAGACCAAGAGATCCAAGCACAGAGCCAGTTAGGGAAGAGCCGAGAGCCACTAGAAGAGGTAGACATGGGGGTAGAGATCCAGTGTTGTGAGGCTCTCCATCAACTCTGCCAGACTAATGCTAAGATCTGTCAGATAGCTATCGACCCAGCTCAGTGTACGGTGAGGGTAGAAGGAGCGGACTGTGCAACAATCCAACAAACTGCTACAGTAACCTTGACTACCAAGCTAACCAATGGCAGGACAACTGGGCGTAGAGCTTCAGTAACCAGTCAGTTGAAGTCTCTCTGCGCTGGATCAGTTATTGAGTGTGAGGTGGAACTGTCGGGACTCGGAGAATATCGCATCCAGTACACGCCTACTGTGCGTGGGCGGCATCAATTAGCTGTGTTAGTAAATGACGAGCATGTAGCAGGTAGTCCCTTCCCAGTGTCTGTCTCTATCCATCCTACACAACTAGCCCAACCAGTACAGGTGTGGACTGGGATTAATTGGCCAACTAGTATTGCAATAAACTCCACAGGAGAAGTTATAGTTTCTGAACTTGGTGGTGGTATTTTGAAGATAGATAAGAAGGGGACTAAAAGAATATTGGCAAGTTCAGTGTGTAAATTAAATCATGTATGGAGTATAGCAACAGATAATGAAGACAGCATTTACTGTGCTGGTGCGAGAACTAACCAAATTTTGAAATGTAGTAGGAATGGAGACAATATTCGAGTGTGTGGGGTGGAGCAGGTGAAAGATCGAGGACTTTTGTGTGTGGCAGTAGATGGAGATAAAGTACTCGTTTGTGAGAGTGAGAATAGCGGTGCTATCATGGTGTACGACAGGAACATGAAGTACAAGAGACGTATCGAACATGGCAATGGAAGGATGAAAGGAGTTGCGTGTACTGATAATGCCATCTACGCCATTAACTCAGACAAACAAGAGATTGAAGTCTTCAGTAAAGATGGTGTCTTTTTGAAGTCCTTTGACTGTCTCAGTAACGGTGTAAAGATGTTGAATGATCCTCAGAGTATTGCTGTGTCTGGTCCATTTATATACATTTCTAACTGGGATAGTCGTAATGTGTCTGTGTTTACTACTGAAGGAGATTATGTTACCTCTATTGGTAGTCTTGGTGAAAAGAAAGGTCAATTCAAGCGACCTTTTGGTGTGTGTTTAGATTCTGACCACTTTTTGTATGTTACAGATAGTCTCAATGACAGAGTTCAATGTTTTTGATTATTGTTGGATTAATTATTATCGTATGAATTTTTATCTGAACTTTGTAAAGGGTCAACTATAGAATACCGCGGGAGAATATGCGTAATGTACTACTTCTGTTTATAAAACTATAGCACTAAGAGTGCAAAGTCTTAGTGCACTAGGTCGTTGAATTATGCAAGCAAAGTCACTTCTGTTGAATAAATAAAGTTGTCAAGTTTTCAGCTATAACAGTGATGGTTTGCTCTTGCAAAGTGGCAAATTAACCAATTATCGCCGAATTATGCGTTTCCGTCTAAAGCACGAGGTGCTTCACAGCGCGGGTTACACATTTTTGCATAACCGCCATTGTACCCGCTTCTATTAGCTACCAGCCACAATTGCAAGTGTTTCAAGAGCTCCCACAATGCCGTAGTGATTCTCCTGTGAGGTAAGTGCAAGGGGGGCAAGGTCTTAATGACCCTTACCATAGAAATTTTTTTATTATTTGTAGATTGAAATTGTAGCACTGTTTGTGTATAAAGAAAATCAAAGTTACAAAAAAAAATACATATAACTAATAGACAAAAATATATATAATTAATGTGATATAAAGTTGTCAATAAAATTTAAAATTGCCAAGAAGTCTTCATAGAGGGAGGGCAGTGATGAAAAATTTGATGATCTCGGATGAAATGGAGATAGAAAAAGGCAGAAGACTTCTCAGGTGTAAAGGTCCATGGCCGAGAAGTCTTCATGGAGGGCAGCAATGAAAAATTTGATGACCTGAAAGATATAAAGATAGGAAAAGAAAAGCTGTTTCAGCTTCTTTTATTCTTACACAGAAGGTTATTGTATAGATGTTAAACAACACCAACCACAATAAGGTCAAGTTATTATTGCATCAGGATACAGACTTTCTTCCTCCCAATTCTCATCTACTTGAAGGTATGAATTTCTTAGGAGACAGTTTCTCAGGTATGAAGAGAAGGATGTGCATTCTATGTCAAGAACAGTAAAAATAGACACATCATGGTACAGTGGTGATTAAGGGGTGTTGCTTTGTCACCATGGAGTTCAATCCGACTGCTTCATAGTATCATCAGAAAAAAATCCTAGAATTGCAAACAAGGTAGTCTATATAATTGCTTATGTTATATTTTATATTATCCTAGTATATGGCTCCCACAAAAAAATAATAATAATAAACAGTCAAAATCAACAGCTACTGAATTATTTCAAAGCAAGTGGCTAGTGAACATTTAAAACAACAATATATAGCTATGAAACATGAGGTGTTAGCCTAATCTTTTACAATACTGATGCTAACAATGGCATACTTACCTTGAATCTTGTAGTTTCCAATGAGTGCGCACTTCATACGCTTCTTATATTAGCTGTGCTTACTGTTAGAAGGGCAACACCATACCCAGGCAATATAACGGATAGAATAGTACACATAGAGGCAGATGGGAAACAAAAACAAACAAAATTGTCATCTTTTCAATGAACTGTATAATTGTGGTAAGCTAATTTGTGTTCGTGAAAAACTGCCATAATATTCAAGTATCATCTCTATTAAGCAATGCCACATAAAAAATTTAAAATTTAAAAATGAATGGCCGGAAATTGATTCTACACCCCAGAGAATCTATGCTAGTGATATTACACATTTCTGGAATTTTGGTCCAAATTTAATTTCCAGGAATGAAATTAAAAATTTGCTGTTTCACAGAGTTCCTCACTACTGGTAAATGGCAAACCAGTGATTTTATGAATTTTACTTTATACTAATATCTAGCAACTACAGTATACTATGAACCTGAGGGCAAGGTAATACTCTGGCTACTGAATTAAAGTGAAAGATAAAATTATAAGTATTTCAAACTCCCCAGTGCTGACAGAAAGCCAGCAAGTAGTTTTGAAACCCTGACTATGTGAAGAACATTTTAGGGGAAAATATAAACTATACGTATACTCTGTTGCAAACTTCGACCAAGGAAGCCCCTTATTCTGCTGGACTAAATGCCATGGAGACTACTATATAACCTTCATGTGCATGCATGCTGAGGGTTAATGATTACATAAAATATACTTACAGTAATATCAATATACTTTGTATGTAGATGGACTTTTAGAACTTATATTTAACTCATATATATTAAAATGATCTCTCTGTTGGGTTGACCTTTACGGCCCAAAGCCCTGGAAAAGTATAAACCAATACCATTCTTTTATTCTTAAGTGGTAACAAGAATAGGTTCTAGAACTATTACTTTTACACGAAATGACTTAATTGTTTTTGTGTAGCCTTCAGTTTGTGTTGTTTGTTTGTGTGTGAACTGTCAGAGTGCCATGTGCCCATCCACCGGGCATGCTTACACTGTTTTTCTATTTATCTCGCATAGGGCTTGCCTTGGTTGTATATTTATATACATACATATTTATATTTATAGTGGCCTTGAGCAAGCCCACGTTCAGTCACTACTCAGTTTGTGGACTACTGCACCTTTCTGTGGTCACCTTTTTACTTTAATATAAATTAGCTACCTCTAGGCAACCTTCCTCCCTAACTCAGGGATTAGGTGGAGAGACTAGCTTAAGCATTAGGGAGTAGATCAGTTTCCATTCAAAAGTAGTGACTTTAGTGGCAGCGTATTGGACCCTTCTGTGGCCAGGCGTGTAACAGGACCAACTTGCAGACCCAGCAGATAACGCTCATCCATTCAACTGGGGTGTGCTACTAATAGTGCCCAGGCATTGCTGTGTGATGGCATTCTAGAAGTGGCCGTTTATGAAATAGTGGCTGCATTACAAGTTGCCAACTAAATGGTTGCTATATAACTGACCAGTTTTGGGGGAAATGGCTAAACACGGCATTATAAGTTTTCTTCTTTTTTTTTTTAATTTTTTTTTGTTCTTTTTTTTCCCCCTACCTGTAGGCTAAACGCGACATTACAAGTTTTTTGTTTTTTGTTTTTGTTTTTCCTACCAGTAGGTTGCAGTGGGCCTTGGGATACCGTCCTCCTAATTTGGAAGCTGTAGCACAAGCCGTCTTCGCCCTATGCACCTCAACACTTTAGTAATTTTGCTAAACTTATTATTGCTGATTTCGTAAAGGAGTTGCTAAGGCAAGGGGGCGTGCCTTGTATCCGTATACTATTACCATGTGTCTCTGGGACACTACGGACTAAACCAGTTGCAATAAAGAAAAAGTGTAGTTGTTTTTTTTTTTGTTAATGTTGTTGTTGTTGTTTTTTTTTTTTTTTTTTTTTTTTTTCCAGAATGAAAATTTCAGGGAGGTCAAATCATCACATGATTTATCAGGGGGTTTGTCATTTCCATGAAATGGATGAAATTTTGAGGACAAATGTCTCCATGAAGGTCAAAAAATTTTAGGGGGGAGACGGGCTAAATGCCAAATCCCTATCAGAGTATTTGTATGTCTGATCAATTTATGTGAGTAACTAACTGGGGTGATCACAAAGTCTACCAAGGGAGAAATGTCACATCTTTTTGTTGTCATGATCCAGCTACATTGAGAAGAATGACTCTGCTTCAGATATCCCAAATACCACCTATAATTGACTATCAAGCAATAATTTAATCGGTGGAATAAAAACGTAGTTACAATTTAGCACGATTAGTAACAATCATCAATTTATTGGCAGGTGCTCATTGTATTTGTTGGCCTGTACTATTTCTCACAGTAGGCATCCGTGTGTGATCTATTTGGGGGTGTGATCAAATTAAGGGCACGTATTATTGAGGAAAGTTGTATAAAGCTAGCTAACATCAGGATTCAATGTTTTTAGTAATTTGACTTATTTATTTAAACACCTGTTTGTCATTGATGGTATTTGGTAAAGGGGTGTTGGAGTTGTCAATCATAGGGAATATCACCTGTTTGCTTTGTATTTACACTGGGATTTGGTGCAACAAATATTGTAGATTCAGTACAAACAATTATCTTGGATTCTTCACTAACTCTGGCACATTTTGATTCTTGTATATAGTCTTATTTGGGATCACCCTGTCCATGTTCTATTTTCACTTATAATGAGTGTAGTGTACAGGTTACCTAGTGAAGTGAGTGACATCCTCTTAGTCTAGTATATGGAAATTAAAATTTTATTTTTTAACATTGCGTTTTATACAAGTTTTTCATAAATGATACCAGAATGGTTCTCTATACTGTGGAAAACAATAGGGGATTTAGTGAATTTTACATGACTGCGTAATAGAGCATACCACTTGGACTTGATACACACATTTTTGTGGTTCTTAGTATAATGAATATCGATAGATTTGTCGTATTTGACTCCAGCCTCTGAATTTGGTTAGGAAGTGTCACATGATGTGACTGCCCACTTATTTTTCTGGTTCATATTTTGGGGGAGTTGCTAGAAAGTTCAAGCATCCATCATGGCTGAAGGTATGACACGTGAGGGAAAGACTCTGGAGCAGATGGAGAAGGAGATTACTTGTGCTGTCTGCCAGGAGCACTACACGGAGCCTAAGGTCCTCCCTTGCCTCCACTACTACTGCAAAGAGTGTGTCCTCAAACTCTCCCTCAGGACAGCCTCCAACAAACCCTTCTCTTGTCCAGAGTGTCGCAAGGACACCATCCTCCCTGAAGGAGGTGTGGAGGAACTCAAGACAGCTTTCTTTGTCAACCGCTACAAATCCAACTACTATGCTCTAGAGCGAGTCCACGGCAAGGTAGAGGTAAAGTGTGAAGGCTGCCCAGACTCTAAAGACAGAGCTGAAGCATTCTGTCGTCAATGTGCTGCTTTCATCTGCAAAGAATGTGTAAAGCTGCACAAGAAGCTTACGGCCTTTAGTTCTCATGAAGTAGATTCTTTAGAAGAACTGAAGCGAGGTCGAGTTAGGGAGGTATGCGTTAAAGAACCTTCTACTAAGAAGTGTCTCACTCACGAGGAGCCCCTCATCATCTACTGCTTTGATTGCAACTCTCTCATCTGTCGCGACTGCACAGTCAAGGTCCACAGAGATCACAACTTTGAGTTCAGCAAGGTTGCAGCTCCTCAAACTAAAGAAGTTCTCCAAAGAAAAGTGACAGCATTGAGAGACATGTGTTCCAGTTTATTAAGAGAAGTTGAAGAGATCCAGACTACCAAGCAGGAGATAGAAGCCCAGGGAGTGTCTGTGGCCGACACTATCAATACTTCCTTCAATCAACTTCAACGCATTCTAGAAGAACGCAAGAAGCAGCTTCTGGAAGAATCTGCAAGGAAAGTCAGAGAGAAGACAGACAAGTTATCAGAAAGAGAGAGGGGCGTGATTGGAGTTCATGATAAAGTTGAATGTATTGTAGACTATACAGAGAAGTTCTTAGAACACAGTTCTGACAATGAGGTAATGAGCATGCACACTGAGATAGAGAAGGAGTTAGACCAAGAGATCCAAGCGCAGAGCCTGTCAGGGAAGAGCCGAGAGCCACTAGAGGAGGCAGACGTGGGGGTAGAGATCAAGTGTTGTGAGGCTCTCCATCAACTCTGCCAGACTAATGCTAAGATCTGTCAGTTAGCTATCGACCCAGCTCAGTGTACTGTGAGGGGAGAAGGGGCGGAGTTTGCAATATTCAAACAAGTAGCCGCAGTAACATTGACTACCAATAGCAAGTCAACGGGGGGGCGTAGAGCTTCAGTAGCCGGTCAGTTAAAGTCTCTCTGTGATGGATCAGTTATCGAGTGTGAGGTGGAACAGTCGGGACTAACGGAATATTGCATCCAGTACACGCCTACTGTGCGTGGGCGGCATCAATTAGCTGTGTTAGTAAATGACGAGCATGTAGCAGGTAGTCCCTTCCCAGTGTCTGTCTCTATCCATCCTACACAACTAGATCAACCTGTACAGGTGTGGACTGGGATTAATAGGCCAACTAGTATTGCAATAAACTCCACAGGAGAAGTTGTAATTACTGAATGGTGTGGTAACATTCTGAGGATAAACGGACAGGGTAAAGAAAAAATATTGGTAAAATCAATGTCTACAATTAATGTGGTATACAGCTTAGCAATAGACAAAGAAGATAACATTTACTGCACTCTTTCAAGAACTAACAAAATTTTGAATTGTAATAAGAATGGAGACAATATTCGAGTGTATGCGGTGGAGCAGGTGGAAGGTCGAGGACATGCGTGTGTGGCAGTAGATGGAGATGAAGTACTCGTTTGTGAGAGTGAGAATAGCGGTGCTATCATGGTGTACCACAGGAACATGGAGTACAAGAGACGTATCGAACATGGCAATGGAAGGATTATAGGAGTTGCTTGTACTGATAATGCCATCTACGCCATTAACTCAGACAAACAAGAGATTGACGTCTTCAGTAAAGGTGGTGTCTTTTTGAAGTCCTTTAGCTGTCTCAGTAACGGAGTGAAGATGTTGAATGATCCTCGGAGTATTGCTGTGTCTGGTCCATTTATATACATTGCTAACTGTGGTAGTCATAATGTGTCAGTGTTTACTACTGAAGGAGATTATGTCACCTCTATTGGTAGTCGTGGTGATAAAACAACTCACTTTGATCACCCATGCTGTGTGTGTTTAGACTCTAACAACTTTGTGTATATTACAGATTATTTCAACAACAGAGTTCAATGTTTTGTGTTGTGATGTATGTTGCAGATTTTTCCAACAAAATTCAATGTTTTTGATTATTTCGGAAAATTCCCCTTAGTTTTGGGGTATTTTACTTTTGGTAAGAATAACTAAAACTAAGCTGTAGAGAATATGAAAAAAACTAAAACTAATTATTTTAGAAAACAGTAAATTCAATAATAACTAAAACTACCAGTAGAGTGGATGACAAAAACTAAAACTAAACAATTTTATTGTAAACAATTCACTTTGAATTATGTCATTATTAAATGAAAATATAAATTCCCATCAAGTAATTATTCTCTAAACTACATAACAAATACCATACTTTATTAATAATACCCAAGTTTTTACAGAAATATGCCATTATTGAAGTTCTTTGGTAATACTACATAAACAACTTTCTTTAAGGGTGGAGACCCATCCGGCCCACGCATTTTCCTTAAAAATTGATTTTGAAAAAAAAAAAAAACTTCAAGCAACGGTGGCAATTCTTTAACATGCTGAATTTATTTAGGGTGATAAGGTCTCTCTGTATACCAAAATTCAAACCATTGGCATCTTTGTAAGCTGAGTTAGGAGCGATTTACTTCTGGGGACATTTCGTGTTGTTTCTCCGCAACCGTCCAAGCTTTTCTGCCGATTCAAGACTCTACGGCTTCCTCCCGTTATGTCCCCGCTTCCTACGTTTAGATTTTAGCTATAGCAATTTTACTTTTCTAAATATCCGACCACTAAGGTCAACTTTTGCTTCCGGCACGCTATCAAGAAAATCTAAACGTAGGCCTGTTCACCTTACGTCACCGAATTACTGTTCCAAGTTTAGACCGCATCCCGTGACCCCTTATAGCTAAAAAATACTTGTCGCAAATTCACCCTCTTTGCAAGTGCCCGCGAACTGCGGCCGGGTCAAAACGAAGTGCGTGTGAAATTATAACGCCCCCCCCCCCCCCCCCCCCCCCCCCCCTTGGCCCGGATGTTGCATTTTGCGCCCCGCCCACCAAAGGTGCGCTACGCTTCAGCTGCTTTTTAGTGAGAAGAATCACCTACGGCTACAGTGCTGTTGAAGAAGCACCCAGCTTGTTAGATTTCGGTACTAAGCTGGGAGCGGTCCTGCAGTGAATTTATACAGTACCCCGTTCAGGTGATACTAGCATGTCTGCCTTACAGACGCACAGGTAAGCGAATTAGCTAGTAGTGTATGGATTTGAAGAAATAGCCCACTAATTATGTGTGCAAACATTTTAGGTGAAACCTTCTATGAGGTAGTGGCTCTGAAAAGAGCCGGGTTGGAAAAAAAGGACTTATTTTCTTTGGTTGTATTTGAAGTGCTTGGACAGCTTCTCCTGGAGGGGTTTGCTGTTAATTCCTCTATCCTTCAGAATTCGTACAAGTTCTTCTTGGTCCTTGCATTCAGATTTGAGCAGTTCCAAGTCTCCATAGCTCAATCCAACGCTGGTCCAGGTCTGGAGTCGTATGGCTAAATTCTTCACAAACTGAGCCAGCATTTTTTAGTTCATCTCAAGTTCTAAATGATCTCACTACCGAGTCACATGATAACCACTGTCTCTTCTCATCCAGTTGTGAGTTCCACTGAAGTTTCCCCAGCTCCGCAAAAAGCAGTTCAAGAGTTAGTTGAGAAGCTTTCAGCTATCGCTCAACAGAATGGTTTGGTGTTTGATGTGTCCAGTCTCTCAGGGTGTGATTCACATGGTGGAGCAGTAGGAGTGGACACTAAATCTTGAGAAGGTGAATCAGGGAGCACTTCTGATGATGACTCCTGCCGAAGAGAGGGCGTGACATCATGACCAGTAAAGGAAGGATCATCAAGAGTATCAGTGGAAGCCCCACCTATTGCTGGGACTTGCTCCAATCTTATGTCTATACACGATTATTTTATTTATATATATATATATGTATATATATTTTTTAATATTATATTTATTTACTTATTTCTTACTTCTTCTCAAAGCACATTTCATTTTCATCATTTCTGTGGCTGCACTAGTAGCCCTCTTCCTTTTCCTGGAAGGCATGATTCTAGTTTGCTGTTGAAGCTGGTTTTGTAACAACAACGTGGTCAAAGCTAACCCACGAATAGGCTACTGAGGTTAGGGCGGACTTCCGAGATTTTTGCCCCACTACGAGCGCTAATATATCAAGCGGTGGTTATGTTTGCGGGATGCGTGCAGAGCCAGGTGAGGGTGGTAGATTTTTCGTGGTTGATAGCACTTAACACTTCCCACAGCCTTACCAACGGTTGCTATGGGTCTCCTCCCTTAAGGGTGCTGGCACATAGCAACGCTCATGCGCGGCTTAATTGAGCAATATACCACAAAACCACCAAGTTGTAGAGGTAGAGGGCAGACCTTAAATACCCGCGCATAGATAAGAGCTTCCTGGCCGACCATGGTAAGTATAGTTAACTCGGTTTACAGAGGGTGGGGCTAGAAAATTGCTCAGTGGCAAAAAAGTGCGAGACAATTGGAATCTATTTTGTACTCCAAATACAGAAAGGCGGATGATTAGTGTTTAAATTTTGGTACAGCGGCGTAACTTAACAAGGTAATAAAAGTAGTCGTTTTTGTTTTTCAATACAGTATACATTTGTGACGCAACAAGAAAAAAATCACGTAAAAATATGAATAAATATAAAGCAAAATAGAATTGAACAAAACAAAAATGACAATATTGTAAACAATGAGCTGAAGAAGCGGTGGACGAAATTCTGGCTTCTGTGCGTCCTCCACTATCTCCAATAAGTTCCGTTTATTTTGGGACCTTGAGGCTTCATAACTTCTTTGGTTCAGTGCGTGTGTCAGTCATTCTTGGTAAGTCCACATTTTGCCAGCATGTCTCGTAGATCCGCTTGGCTGCGTGAACCTGCGAGGTATAGAATCAGAGTTATTTTCCATAGCAACAGCCAATTATCCTTAATTGATTTGTGTGGGCGGAGCGCGTATCCGGTGTGCCAGCACCCTTAAGGAGTCTCATTATTGCAGAATTTGAGAGGCAACATCAATTAACTTAAACTAAGACAATTGATAGTATAACTAACTAAATCTTCTACATGGTATTGAAGAAAAACTAAAAACTAACTAAATCTTCAGGGAGAATTTGGGGAAAAAACTAAAACTAAGCATTCAAGATTTTTTAGTATGAATAACTAAAACTAAGAAAGTCTGGAATCGCTAAACCAAAACAACACTAGATCACCTCCACCAGCAACTCTTTCATAGCTCAGTAGTCTGTCAGCAAAAGCTACAGAATCTTTAAAAAAAAGTTGGTCGGAGAATCAATCTGCATCTATTGCGGTAGCAATTCAGGTATAAAGGGGGTGGGGCACTGACCACTTCCACATTCCTCCAGAACAAATTTAGCACGGCCATGTTTCCAGACCCTTTCCCCCAATAACAGGAGGTAAAAGATCTGCTACGCCAGACTAGGCCAACCCAGTGTCATATAGGGCTATGACAAGTAACCAAGCACTAATGTATCTAGGAATCTGTGATTGCATTGTGGAGTATATAGTACTAAAATATTAATTTCAATTTATGTTGCCATAGTGATGACCACAAATTTATGAATATTATAATTTTGAAATTAAAATGGTTTTAATAGGCGTTTATACTATATCCATTTTATTGTATTCAACCTACTGGATTCATTCTTGACTTATATTTATTTTATAAAGCCATTAACTAAGGCAGTGTAGAAGTGGCCTGTTTATTAAATAGTAGCTACATTACAATTTGCTAGCCAAAGGGTTGCTATATAACTGATATTTGACTATTGCATAATGTTATATGTTGTACACCTTTGATGCAACAACAGGACACTCTGTCTAACATGTTCTATTCTCAAAAAGTAGAACTAGTAATTGTTTCCTGGAGCTTATTGAAACGTTCTACATGATTGATTGAGCCGTACCACATGACTAAATTCATGTTACAATCTACTGTTGCAAATTTTATGTACGCCATAATTGATGCGAGGACAATTTTATTAAACTGGAGTTTCTATAGCAATCAACAACTTGGTGTCTTCAAACTAAGAGTTAATTTAGGGTTAAAAGAATGCACCTGTGGAAAGGAGGTTGAGCCCACGGACTAACTCTTATTGAACTGGAATTAATTTTTATTGGGATAACTTTGTGTGAAGTCTCTCCATAACTCTAGTTGGTTGTTATTGTTTTGATTTGTTTTATCCTTACTTAACTTTTTGTCATTTTTTTAAACACATTCATGTCGTGAGACTAGTAAAAACTCCAAAATTGTACTTGAGAAAAATGTCATGAACATGTTTTCTTTTTACTACTGATGATGAAATTCCTACTGTATTTTCAAACTATGGTAAAACATAATTCCTCATTATTTAAGGTGTAGCCAGTAAGAGAAGGTCATTGAAGTAAGCACATTTTATTCAGATAAACATCATCAATATCTTTTTCGAATATTTTATTATTTTATCTATGTGAGTGGGTCTAGGAAAAGGGACCTTATGGCGCAAATCAAAAAAATTGAGTTTTTTATACTAATAAAAAGATACAATTTATCTCAACTTAGTGCTAAAATACTGGAGGGTAAAACCTTCGACACGCAGAGAAACTGGCAGTTGAACTGGGCCCTATTCAGCAAAGCAATTGAACTAGAAATCGAGAAAACATAAATTGAATTTCCACTTCCGGTATAATTAATGTTTCCGTATACTTAACGGCGTACTCCGCATACGCAATTAAATCGTACAGCCGCTTTTTTTGGCGACTAACGAAGTTTGCGTAGAGTTCTTTTTAGCTTTCAGAGCGTCTCACGACCTGTCTTGTTGGAATCCTTGGCTGCTCTATTCGCTGTAGTGGTAAACTTTAAGCCAAAGGTAAGCTGTAGAGTGCATGCAGTAGTCTCAAAGCTATGCCGTTTTTTTTAGCTGCTAGTTTGAAACTCCGCCCATTCCCCGTTTATTGTACTTCGAGAATGAGAGAATAAAAAGTAGCTTGTCTTTTCACGGCACGCTTGGGGTCTTTTAAGTCGTTTTGACATGCGAAATTTGGCATAGACGTAGAGTAAGGGTCACTAAGACTAATTCTGCAAAAAACAAAAATAGGAGAAAGAAAGAATTTTTCCCGATGACTTACTTCTGGAGCCTATATCTCAATTTCAATTTTTGCGCCGTAAGGTCCCTTTTCCCAGACCCGTTCACATATATACTATGTATTTATATAATAAGCGCTTATCTGTCAGTAGCAACAATGACGATGTGCTTATTTACAAGTAATTCTTATACTGAGCTGAGTTGGTTAAATGTTGTCTGTAAGTTGTTGGTAAAGCATCATCAGAAACGACAACAGCTGTGGTGTAGGGATAAAACTGTGGTATTGGTAAAGTGTCGTCAGTAATAGCATCGATGAAGTTTTTCCATGAATAAAGCTGAGGCGAGTCGGTAAAGCATTTTCAGTAATGACGATGACTACAATTTGTGTGTATTCGTGAATACATGGGTCCAGAAAAGCAAGTGAGAAAAAAGTGGACTGATATTGACTAAACCAAGTGGTAGAGGAAAATATCAATAGAAAAAAAAATACTGTATGCTACTGCATTCCTATTTTGCAAAAGTTAGTACTCTGTGTGGCGGGTACTTGCAAATTTATTATTGGCGAGTGAGCGAAGTGAGCAAGACACTTACAGGGGCTACACCATCGAGATTCTATGGTGTTTATTTATTTCATTTTTCTTATTTATGTGGTACTTGCAACCCATTTATTTGCCCTCGCCCATAATTACTTAAGTTGGTAAAGCTGTTTAAAAAAATAAAGGAGTGGATCTGACCAACAATGACTTGCAGGTCTTGAAAGCAAGCTATTTTTGGAGTATTTATAAATGCCTGAACTTTTTGTTTAAGGGAGGAGACCCATAGCAACCGTTGCCAAGGCTCAATAGAAGTGATAAGTATTATCAACCACAGAAATCTGACCTCAAACCTTGCTCATAACTCATCACTGCAAAAATTGTAATATTAGCATGCAGTGGTTGTCTGCAATTAAGTAGCTCAGTAATCAATTTACCAATTGTGCATTGTTTATCAGTGGAATTTTACCTAAAAGTATTTAGCCAACGAAGCTGTTTATTCATACTTGCAATTATATGACTATAATAATCACATGGAAGGTATAAAAATAAGATATTATTCTGACAAAGGATGAAAGGAAGTTGTCCTCCAGGTCCTGAAATTGCTGCAAGTAGAATAGAGAAGTCACAACTCATCGGATTAGTCCTACATACAAAAATTAAAGCAATTTCATAAAGCATGCCAACAAATACAGACATTGTTCTAAGCTAACTGAAATTAGGAGGCTAAGCTAATATCCATACCAAAGACAAAAAAAAGAACTCAGAATTCCTTAGATTTTTTAAATGCAAAGCATCAAACTTGAAAACTATCAAACTCGAAGCAAATTCTAAGCAGCTAAAAACTGTTATTACTCTTACTCATGATTTAGCAGTGATTCCTTCAATCTCGTGTTTACTATCCACCAGCGAAAGGCGTAAATCAACCTTCCTTTCGGACGAGAAAATAAAGTTGTATGAAAATCCTGAGCTGTCAAAAATTCAGAACAAAAGGCTGGGGCGGGGCGCGTGCCTGTTACTTCCAGGAGGGGCGTTTTTAGTTTCCTGCACACTTAGAATAGAAGCTGGTACAATTCGCCCGCCGCCTGCGAAATGCTTTATTTGTGGCAGTAAAAGTTGAGCTAGAAGGGATCACGAGATGAAGTCCAAACTTGGAACATTTATTCAGTGCCGTAAGTGGGATACACTTACGTTTAGATTTTGTCAATTGGATGTCAAAAAATATTGGATTTTGAAGTCGCAAATTTAGAAAAGTAAATTTTTGCTTGTTATGTACGGAGACGGTGCTCGAGGAGAGGAAGCTGTAGAGCCTTGAATTGTCAGAAAAGCTTGATCTTTTATGAGAAACTACGTGAAACATGCGTAGAAACTTTTGCTCGTATCTTATCGATATGCTCTCACTCTAAATTTTGGCTGTATAGGAAGACTATATGATCAAGAGTAAGCTTACCATGTTCAAATTGTTGCAATATTCGTATTTAAAAGTTATTTCACAAACAATTACACCAAGAAATTGCGTGGGCCGGATGGGTCTCAACCCTTAATTTATTGAAACAGCAGACCCAACATCACTGTTTCTATTAGTCATCAAGGAATGTGCAAGTTAGTTAGTACATTTCAATTTCATTAACTACACAATTTCTTTCTCAGCCTTTTTTTACTCATTAGATGTATTCTCTCTCTCTTTCACAGGCTTTGATTTTTTTTTTTTTTTTTTTTTTTTTCAGAATTAACCATTGGGAATCAAACCTAGAACAGCTTGCTTAGTGCACAGACGCTCTACCACTGAGCTACCGACAACCAGCCGGCTAACAAATACTTCAACTCTGTACTAATATTGTTAAGGTGTACTACTATGCTACAGTCATGCTCTCAACAGACCAACAAAATTTTCTTTTTTTCAAAGAATCTTTTTGTCTGTGGATTTTTTTACTCTGTTAATTTATCACTTCACAATTCTTTCTCAGCCTTTTTTTTCTCATTAAATGTATTTTCTCTCCTTCACCAGCTTTATAATGTCGAAGTTTCTTTTAGTTGGTATTCTACAATGCCAATCTAATTATTGATCATGTGTCTATTATTTACTGTTATGAACTTTCTGGCATCAGCATAATTTGTCAATTTTTTCATGACATGGGAAACTTTGAAGCCGCTTTCTTCAATCATCACCAATCAGATTGAGGCAACACCCGATCAGAGAGGCAACACCCGATCAGAGAGGCAACACGTAACTTGATACACACATTTTTGTGGTTGTGGGTTTTAATGAATATAATTAGATTTGTCGTGTTGGTTTGTGGCTCACCCGTGGATATGGTGTGGGAGTGTCACATGATGTGACTTCCTACCTGGTTCACATTTTTGTTTGGTAGAAAGTTCAAGTATCCAACATGGCTGAAGGTGTTACACGTGAGGGAAAGACTCTGGAGCAGATGGAGAAGGAGATTACTTGTGCTGTCTGCCAGGAGCACTACACAGAGCCTAAGGTCCTCCCTTGCCTCCACTACTACTGCAAAGAGTGTGTCCTCAAACTCTCCCTCAGGACAGCCTCCAACAAACCCTTCTCTTGTCCAGAGTGTCGCAAGGACACCATCCTCCCTGAAGGAGGTGTGGAGGAACTCAAGACTGCTTTCTTTGTCAACCGCTACAAATCCAACTACTACGCTCTAGAGCGAGTCCACGGCAAGGTAGACGTAAAGTGTGAAGGCTGCTTAGACTCTAAAGACAGAGCTGAAGCATTCTGTCGCCAATGTGCTGCTTTCATCTGCAAAGAATGTGTAAAGCTGCACAAGAAGCTAAGAGTCTATATTTCTCATGAAGTAGATTCTTTAGAAGAACTGAAGCGAGGTCGAGTTAGGGAGGTATGCGTTAAAGAACCTCCTATGAAGTGTGTCACTCACGAGGAGCCCCTCATCATCTACTGCTTTGATTGCAACTCTCTCATCTGTCGCGACTGCACAGTCAAGGTCCACAGAGACCACAACTTTGAGTTCAGCAAGGTTGCAGCTCCTCAAACTAAAGAAGTTCTCCAAAGAAAAGCGACATCATTGAGAGAAAAGTGTTCCAGTTTATTAAGAGAAGTTGAAGAGATCCAGACTACCAAGCAGCAGATAGAAGCCCAAGGAGTGTCTGTGGCCGACACCATCAATGCTTCCTTCCATCAACTTCAACGCATCCTAGAAGAATGCAAGCAGCAGCTTCTCGAAGAATCTGCAAGGAAAGTCAGGGAGAAGACAGAGAAGTTATCAGAAAGAGAGAGGGGCGTGATTGGAGTTCATGATAAAGTCGAACGTATCGTAGACTATGCAGAGAAGCTCTTAGAACACAGTTCTGACAATGAGGTAATGAGCATGCACACTGAGATAGAGAAGGAGTTAGACCAAGAGATCCAAACACAGAGCCAGTCAGGGAAGAGCCGAGAGCCACTAGAGGAGGCAGACATGGGGGTAGAGATCAAGTGTTGTGAGGCTCTCCATCAACTCTGCCAGACTAATGCTAAGATCTGTCAGTTAGCTATCGACCCAGCTCAGTGTACGGTGAGGGGAGAAGGGGCGGAGTTTGCAATAGTCCAACAAGTAGCTACAGTAATCTTGACTACCAAACTAACCAACAGCAAGACAACTCGGCGTAGAGCTTCAGTAACCGGTCAGTTAAAGTCTCTCTGCGATGGATCAGTTATCGAGTGTGAGGTGGAACAGTCGGGACTCGGGGAATATCACATCCAGTACACGCCTACTGTGCGTGGGCGGCATCAATTAGCTGTGTTAGTAAATGACGAGCATGTAGCAGGTAGTCCCTTCCCAGTGTCTGTCTCTATCCATCCTACACAACTAGTCCAACCAGTACAGGTGTGGACTGGGATTAATAGGCCAACTAGTATTGCAATAAACTCCACAGGAGAAGTTGTAGTTTCGGAACATGGTGGTGGTATTCTGAAGATAGATAAGAAGGGGACTAAAAGAATATTGGCAAGTTCTGTGTGTAAATTAAATCATGTATGGAGTATAGCAACAGATAAAGAAGACAATATTTACTGCACTAGTCCAGCAACTAACCAAGTTATGAGATGTAGTAAGAATGGAGACAATATTCGAGTGTATGAGGTGGAGCAGGTGGAAGGTCCAGGACATGTGGGTGTGGTAATAGATGGAGACGAAGTACTCCTTTGTGAGAGTAAGAATGGCGGTGCTATCATGGTGTACGACAGGAACATGAAGTACAAGAGACGTTTTGAACATGGCAATGGAAAGATTATAGGAGTTGCGTGTACTGATAATGCCATCTACGCCATTAACTCAGACAAGCAAGAGATTGAAGTCTTCAGTAAAGATGGTGTCTATTTGAAGTCCTTTAACTGTCTCAGTAATGAAAAGATGGTAAATAATCCTCAGAGTATTGCTGTGTCTGGTCCATTTATATACATTGCTAACTGGGGTAGTCATAATGTGTCAGTGTTTACTACTGACAAAGGAGATTATGTCACCTCTATTGGTTGCCATGGTTCTCAAAGAGGTCAATTTGAATCCCCATGCTGTGTGTGTTTAGACTCTAACAACTTTGTGTATGTTACAGATTTTTCGAACAACAGAATTCAATGTTTTTGATTATTGTTGTGTTTTCATATTAATATTATTTTTGTACTCTTTATCCTGTGAATTTGTGTCTGGATTTTGTGGAGTTTGATATTTTGACTGAAAATTTATGTGGAATATACTGAACGCTATTAGTACGTATACATCACCTTTTTTTCACCGCTGAATTGTCAGAGCTAACATGGCCAACCCTAGTCTGGCGTAGCCTACCCTTTACCTTTTATTATTGGGGGCGTGGTGAAGGAAAGGTTCTGGGTACATGGCCATACCAAATTTATTCTGCCGCACATATTAGCGGCGGTCAATTACCGTTAGCAAATTACCGGGAATGGCCATCCTCAACTGCATATAGAAATTCCTATACTGTCAGCCACCCTTTCAAAGCTAGGTTTAGCAAGTATGGGTCTTTAGAGTATGTGTCTAAATTCCTATACGTGTCAGCCACTCTTTCACAGCTAGGGTTAGCAAGCATGGCTAAGGAAAAAGAGACACTCAAAGCAGACCTATTCTGTTGGAAAATTTCCAAATATGTCTCTACGTGCCGCTAAAGGTCTGATCACCTCCACCAGCAGCTCTTTCATAGCTCAGTAGTCTGTCAGCAAAAGCTACAGAATCTTTAAAAAAAAAGAAAAGAAAAAAAGGTTGATCGGAGAATCAATCTGCATCTATTGCAGTAGCAATTCAGGTATAAGGGGGTGGGGCACTGACCACTTCCACATTCCTCCAGAACAAATTTAGTACAGCCATGTTTCCAGACCCTTTCCTTTCCCACGCCCCCAATAACAGGAGGTAAAGGATCTGCTACGCCAGACTAGGCCAACCCAGTGTCACATAGGGCTATGACAAGTAACCAAGCACTAATGTATCTAGGAACCTGTGATTGCATTGTGGAGTATATAGTCAGCCACTTGCCTGACTTCAACTGGATTACTGGAGGAGGAATAAAAAATATTTGGGGGAGCTGTTGCTTTCGGCAATTGCCTTTAGGAATCTGTTTACCAGGAGCAGGATCTCCCGCAGGGGTGCCAAATGCGAAGTCTGGTGCTGTGCTGAGAGCAAAGTCCAACGCTATAAGTACAGACTTGCTGGCTGCAGTGTGTTGTAGTACTGAAGTAATAATTTCAATTTATGTTGCCATAGTGATGACCACAAATGTATGAATATTATAATTTTGAAATTAAAATGGTTTTAATAGGCATTTATAATTCATCCATTTTATTGTATTCAACCTACTGGATTCATTCTTGACATAATATTTATTTTATAAAGCCATTAACTATGAATATCATTGAGCAGTGACCACATATCAGCACTATTATTGTTGCTTGCACTGTCACTGAGACATTTCCAGAATAATCATATCCAGTATCAAAATCTGTTGTCTTCTTGGCAGTATTCTGGGCGTGCATCACGGCCATAGCTGCTTTCACTTTATTTTACTTTTCTGTTTACTCACCATAGCATGTGAACTATGGTCAATTATTTGTGTAAAATTCTATATATTAACTCTATGCTGCAACCGCATATGTGACAGTACTTGGGAAAAGGGACCAATTGCGTTAAAATTTGAAAAATGTACCACTGTGTAGAGCACTTCATATGGAGTACTTTGATACCAAGTTTATGGGCAGGCGCTGCTTGGTTCACTAAATATACGAACGGCAATCTAACGGACTTGAGCACAGTCATTTAAAAAAACTGCAATTAAAACTTCTTATTCAAAATCTGGCGGAGTTAACGTTGAATTCCGTAATGTAACCGGAAGTTCGTGTTACGGGTTACGTAAGACTTTACTTGTGCTTGGAAAATGGCGGTACTTTGTGTAAAATTCCATATATTAACCCTATCGATGCTGCAACCGTATATATGTGGGTGAAAACAGCCGCATTCACTGTATTAAAAAAAAAAAACTATTTTAGATTAAACTCTTTTTTATACATAAAGTAGGTGTTGTACTTTTTTTTTTCTTCTTTTTTTTAATTGAACCCGTACAGTCAGGTTACATATTAATTTAAATTATTGAGTTCTGACACTTCATAAAAACTAGATTGAAACAACTAAGATTCCTTTAGGTGAGAAAGTGTCAATCTAATTTAAATTGTCTGGAAACGGAGATCGATAATTTCCAGGGCGCTGAGTACCCAATTTTTTTTGTTGCCTATTGACTTCAAACACCCAGAATAGTACGTGTGAAGCCTAAAGAGAGCCCCTCAGCATTTTGGAAGAATATTGATAAAGTTTTTCCTACCGGACATCAAGAGCAATTGATTGGTCTAGTTCCTCTGAGTCTCCTTGAAACCTGCTGTAAGATGGACTGGTTCCAGTTCGTTTTGAGGCTTTTAGAAGTTTATTTGCTTGTTATAAGACTATAGCTACCTACTTTATACGCCGGGCTGTATGTTTGTGGATTTTTGCAGTTTCTTTGCGGTAGAAATTCAAAAATCAAATTTGAATTCTAAAAGACGCTTGAAGTGTTGAAGAAAGTCGGCGTTGAAAGGGTTAAGAGTTTCTCCCTGTAGGGTTGACCCCTTACGGGTCCACAGCCCTGGTAAAGTATAAACCAATATCATTCTTCCATTCCTGAGCAGTACACGAGAATATATACTAGAACTATTACTTCACATGCTAGGACTTTTCATACAGTAGACCCTCTCATATCTGAACCAATGAATCTGTATGGAATTGGCCGTGGTTCATATAAAGTGAGACTTTCAGGTATGTGCGTTTCAGAGGCACTAATGTGTTGTGAAACAAGGTGTGATGTTGTGGTAGATAATGTGGGGCCGTCCAGAAATAGTTGAGATGCACAAGAGTTGAATTAACTCCTTTTTTTGTCTTTTAATTGTCTGTGTATTGTTCTTGTGTAGCCTACAGTCTGTGTTGTTTGTTTGTTTGTGAACTGCCAGAGTGCCATGTGGTCACCCACCAGGCATGCTTACACTGTTTTATATTTACCTAACACTGGGCTTGCCTTGGTTATATGTTTATACTCAGTTTGTCAACTACTGCACCATTCTGTAGTCACCTGTTTTACTTTAAAATAAGTTAGTTATCTCTAGGCAACCTTCCTCCCTAACTCAGGGATGAGGTAGAGAGACTAGCTTAAGCATTAGGGAATAGAGCAGTTGCCATTCAAGAGTAGTAACTTTAGTGGCAGCGTACCGAACCCTTCAAAGTTTAGGAGTTTCCGTGATAAGGCAAGTGTCTTGGGCTGACATTGTGCTTGTGAGGCCGGGCATGTAACAGGATCGACTTGCAGACCCACAGATAAAACTCATCCATTAAACTGGGGTGTGCTACTAATAGTGCCCAGGCATTGCTGTGTGAAGGCAATGTAGAAGTGGCCTGTTTATTAAATAGTAGCTACATTATAATTTGCTAGCCAAAGGCTTGCTATATAACTGATATATAACTATAGCATATAAGTTATATGTTGTACACCTTTGATGCAACAACAGGACACTGTCTAACATGTTCTATTCTCAAAAAGTAGAACTAGTAATTGTTTCCTGGAGCATATTGAAACCTTCTACAGGATTGATTGAGCCGTACCACATCTGAATTCGTGTTACAACCTATTGTTGCAAATTTTATGTACGCCATAATTGATGCGAGGACAATTTTATTAAACTGGAGTTATAGCAATCAACAGTTTGGTGTCTTCAAACTCAGAGTTGATTTAGGGGTAAAAGAATGCACCTGTGGAAAAGGCGGTTGAGCCCACGGACTAACTCTTGTTGAACTGGAATTAATTTTTATTGGGATAACTTTGTGTGAAGTCTTTATTCTAGTACTAGAAAAGTTACTTCTTGATCTTGCACTCTCCCTAACTCTAGTTGGTTGTTATTGTTTGGATTTGTTTTATCTTTACTTTATTTTTTGTCATTTTTTTAATACATTCATGTCATGGGACTAGTATAAACTCCAAAATTGTACTTGAGAAAAATGTCATGAACATGTTTTCTTTCTACTGATGATGAAATTCCTACTGTATTTTTTCAAACTATGGTTAAACATAATTCCTCATTATTTAAGGTGTAACCAGTCAGAGAAGGTCATTGAATAGTAAGCACATTTTATTCAGATAAACATCATCAATATCTTCTTTGAATATTTTATTATTTAATACTATACTATGTATTTATATAAAAAGCGCTTATCTGTCAGTAGCAACAATGATGATGTGTTTATTTACAAGTAATTCTTATACCTTATACTGAGCTGAGTTGGTTAAATGTTGTCTGTAAGTTGTTGGTAAAGCATCATCAGAAACGACAACAGCTGTGGTGTAGGGATAAAACTGTGGTATTGTTAAAGTGTCGTCAGTAATAGCATCGATGAAGTTTTCCATGAATAAAGCTGAGGCGAGTTGGTAAAGCATTTTCAGTAATGACGGTGACTACAATTTGTGTGTATTCGTGAATACATGGGTCCAGAAAAGCAAGTGAGAAAAAAGTGGACTGACATTTACTAAACAAGTGGTAGAGGAAAATAACAATAGAAAAAAATACTGTATGCTACTGCATTCCTATTTTGCAAAAGTTAGTACTCTGTGTGGCGGGGTACTAGCAAATTTATTATTGGCGAGTGAGCAAGACACTTACAGGGGCTACACCATCGAGATTCTATGGTGTTTATTTATTCCATTTTTCTTATTTATAGGGTACTTGCAACCCGTTTTTTGCCCCCGCCCATAATTACGTAAGTTGGTAAAGCATTTCAAACAATAAAGAAATGGATCTGACCAACAATGACTTGCAGGTCTTGAAAGCAAGCTATTTTTGGAGCATCCTGAAATGCCTGAACTTTTTGTTTAAGGGAGGAGACCCATAGCAACCGTTGCCAAGGCTGAATAGAAGTGATAAGTACTGTCAACCACAGAAATCTCACCTAAAACCTTGCTCATAACTCATCACAGCAAACTTAATTGAGAATTGTAATATTAGCATGCGTTGGTTGTCTGCAAATAAGTAGCTCAGTAATCAATTTACCAATTGTGCATAGTTTATCAGTGGAATTTTACCTAAAAGTATTTAGCCAACGAAGCTGTTTATTCATACTTGCAATTATATGACTATAATAATCACATGGAAGGTATAAAAATAAGATATTATTCTGACAAAGGATGAAAGGAGGTTGTCCTCCAGGTCCTGAAATTGCTGCAAGTAGAATAGAAAAGTCACAACTCATCGGCTTAGTCTTACATACAAAAATTAAAGCAATATGTAGTTCATAAAGCATGCCTACAAATACAGACATTGTTCTAAGCTAACTGAAATTAGGAGGCTAAGCTAATATTCAAAAAAAGAACTCGGAATTCCTTTGATTTTTTAAATGCAAAGCATCAAACTTGAAAACTATCAAACTCGAATATTAAACTCGAAGCATATTCTAAGCAGCTAAAAGCTGTTATTACTCTTACTCACGATTTAGCAGTGATTCCTTCAATCTCGTGTTTACTATCCACCGGCTAAAGGCGTAAATCAACCTTCCTTTTGGACGAAAAAATGAAGTTGTATGAAAATGCTGATCTGTCTAAATTCAGAACAAAAGGCTGGGGCGGGGCGCGCGCCTGTTACTTCCAGGAGTGATGTTTTTAGTTTCCTGCACACTTAGAATAGAAGCTGGTACAATTCACCACCGCCTGCGAAATGCTTTATTTGTGGCAGTAAAAGTTGAGCTAGAAGGGATCACGAAATGAAATTCAAACTTAAAACATTTATTCTGTGACATAAGTGGGATACACGTATGTTTAGATTTTGTCAATTGAATGTGTTAAAAAAATATTGGCTTTTGAAGTCGCAAATTTAGAAAAGTAATTTTTTGCTTGTTACGTACAGAGACGGGGCTCGAGGTGAGGAAGCTGTAGAGCCTTGAATTGTCGGAAAAGCTTGATTTTTATGGAGAAACTACGTGAAACATTCGTAGAAACTTTTTGCTCGTATCTTGTCGATATGCTCTCACTCTAAATTTTGGCCGTATAGGAAGACTATATGACCAAGAGTAAGCTTACCATGTTCAAATTGTTGTAATATTCGTATTTAAAAGTTATTTCACAAACAATTACACCAAGAAATTGCGTGGGCCGGATGGGTGTCAACCCTTAATTTATTAAAACATAGCAGACCCAACATCACTAGTCATCACTGAATGTGCAAGTTTAGCACATTTCAATTTCTTGAAGTTATGCCAAGGGCTTTAACTGGTTGTCCTTTAAGTCTAGGCTATCTCGCATGCTGAAGCACACCACTAGTATAAAATATTAAAAAAGGTAACGATTGACTTTGCTTCACAATTTCTTTCTCAGCCTTTTTTACTCATTAGATGTATTCTCTCTCTTTCACAGGCTTTTCTTTTTTTTCTTCTTTTTTTTTTGCAGAATTAAAATTATTTGGTTGCCAGCCATCGGGAATCAAACCCAGGACAGCTTGCTTAGTGCACAAACTTTCTACCACTGAGCTACCGACACCCAGCCGGCTAACAAATACTTCAATGCTGTACTAATACTGTTAAGGTGTACTACTATGCAACAGTCATACTCTCAACAGACCAACCAAATTTTCTTTTTTTCAAAGATTCATTTTGTGTGTGGATTTTTTTACTCTGCTAATTTATCACTTCTCAATTCTTTCTCAGCCTTTTTTTTTTTCTCATTAAATGTATTTTCTCTCCTTCACAAGCTTTATTAAACAACGTCTCAGTTTCTTTTAGTTGGTATTCTACAATGCCAATCAAATTATTGATCATGTGTCTATTAATTACTGTTATGAACTTTCTGGCATCAGCATAATTTGTGAATTTTTTCATGACTGATAATGGAAACTTTGAAGACGCTTTCTTCAATCACCACCGCTCAGATTGAGGCAACACGTAACTTGATACACACATTTTTGTGGTTGTGGGTTTTAATGAATATCATTAGATTTGCCGTGTTTGTTTGTGGCTCACCCGTGGTTATGGTTTGGGAGTGTCACATGATGTGACTTCCTACCTGGTTCACATTTTTGTTTGGTAGAAAGTTAAAGCATCCAACATGGCTGAAGGTATTACGTGTGAGGGAAAGACTCTGGAGCAGATGGAGAAGGAGATTACTTGTGCTGTCTGCCAGGAGCACTACACAGAGCCTAAGGTCCTCCCTTGCCTCCACTACTACTGCAAAGAGTGTGTCCTCAAACTCTCCCTCAGGACAGCCTCCAACAAACCCTTCTCTTGTCCAGAGTGTCGCAAGGACACCATCCTCCCTGAAGGAGGTGTGGAGGGACTCAAGACAGCTTTCTTTGTCAACCGCTACAAATCCAACTATTACGCTCTAGAGCGAGTCCACGGCAAGATAGACGTAAAGTGTGAAGGCTGCTTAGACTCTAAAGACAGAGCTGAAGCATTCTGTCGCCAATGTGCTGCTTTCATCTGCAAAGAATGTGTAAAGCTGCACAAGAAGCTAAGAGTCTATATTTCGCATGAAGTAGATTCTTTAGAAGAACTGAAGCGAGGTCGAGTTAGGGAGGTATGCGTTAAAGAACCTCCTATGAAGTGTCTCACTCACGAGGAGCCCCTCATCATCTACTGCTTTGATTGCAACTCTCTCATCTGTCGTGACTGCACAGTCAAGGTCCACAGAGACCACAACTTTGAGTTCAGCAAGGTTGCAGCTCCTCAAACTAAAGAAGTTCTCCAAAGAAAAGTGACAGCATTGAGAAAAAAGTGTTCCAGTTTATTAAGAGAAGTTGAAGAGATCCAGACTACCAAGCAGGAGATAGAAGCCCAGGGAGTGTCTGTGGCCGACACCATCAATACTTCCTTCAATCAACTTCAACGTATTCTAGAAGAACGCAAGCAACAGCTTCTCAAAGAATCTGCAAGGAAAGTCAGAGAGAAGACAGCGAAGTTATCAGAAAGAGAGATGGGCGTGATTGGAGTTCATGATAAAGTCGAACGTATCGTAGAGTATGCAGAGAAGCTCTTAGAACACAGTTCTGACAATGAGGTAATGAGCATGCACACTGAGATAGAGAAGGAGTTAGACCAAGAGATCCAAACACAGAGCCAGTCAGGGAAGAGTCGAGAGCCACTAGAGGAGGCAGACATGGGAGTAGAGATAGAGTGTTGTGAGGCTCTCCATCAACTCTGCCAGACTAATGCTAAGATCTGTCAGATAGCTATCGACCCAGCTCAGTGTACGGTGAGGGGAGAAGGGGCGGAGTTTGCAATAGTCCAACAAGTAGCTGCAGTAACCTTGACTACCAAACTAATCAACAGCAAGATAACTGGGCGTAGAGCTTCAGTAACCGGTCAGTTAAAGTCTCTCTGGGATGGACCAGTTATCGAGTGTGAGGTGGAACAGTCGGGACTCGGGGAATATCGCATCCAGTACACACCTACTGTACGTGGGCGGCATCTATTAGCTGTGTTAATAAATGACGAGCATGTAGCAGATAGTCCCTTCCGAGTGTCTGTCAATCCATCCTACACAACTAGCCCAACTAGTACAGGTGTATAATTGGATTAATTGGCCAACTAGTTTTGCAATAAACTCCACAGGAGAAGTTGTAGTTATTGAATGGCGTGGTAACCTTCTGAAGATAAACAGAAAAGATAAAGAAAAAATATTGGTAAATTCAGTGCCTGTAATTAATATGGTAAACAGTTTAGCAATAGACAAAGAAGACAATATTTACTGTGCTGGTGCGGTAACTAACAAAATTATGCGATATAGTAAGAATGGATACAATGTTCAAGTATATGAGGTGGAGCAGGTGGAAGGTCCAGGACATGAGTGTGTGGCAGTAGATGGAGATGAAGTACTCCTTTGTGAATGTAAGAATAGCGGTGCTATCATGGTATATCATAGGAACATGAAGTACAAGAGACGTATCAAATATGGCAGTGGAAAGATCAAAGGAGTTGCGTGTACTGATAATGCCATCTACGCCTATAACTTAGACAAACAAGAGATTGAAGTCTTCCATAAAGATGGTGTCTTTTTGAAGTCCTTTGACTGTCTCAGTAACGGTGTAAAGATGTTGACTAATTCTCTGAGTATTGCTGTGTCTGGTCCATTTATATATGTTGCTAACTTGGATGGTGATAATGTGTCAGTTTTTTCTACTGAAAGATGTGATTATGTTGCCTCTATTGGTTGCCATGGGAATCAAAGAGGTCAATTTAATTGCCCAGCCTGTGTGTGTTTAGACTCTGACAACTTCATATATGTTGCAGATTGTCTCAATAAGAGAGTTCAATGTTTTTGATTATTCATATTATCCTGTGAATTTGTGTCAGCATTTTGTGATGTTTGGTATATGTTGTTTTTACTGAAAATATGCAGAATATACTGAACGCTGTTACTACGTATACATAACCTTTTCACTGCTAAATTGTCAGTGCAAACATGGCCAGCCCAGTGTCACGGATTAGGTAGAGAGACTAACTTAAGGGTGGCCGCACACCGCCTACGCAATTTTTTGTTGATGGTTGCTATGCACGATTACTACTATTGTATATACAGGGGCTTCTCCACTACTACACAAGGACAAAGTACCTGCCGAAGGAACCGCTCACTAATTTTAGAGCGAATCTGGAAGAAATATCGGGGCCTGGTTATAAAACTTTGTAGCAGTTTTTTGGAGCGGTGCGGTAAGTTGGAGCTCCGCAATTTGGTGCACTACTAGCCGAGCCGATACTCTACTGCAAGACAAAGAGTTATTCTCCATTTCAATATTACTTAATGATTTATTCGCAATTTTTTCTATTTATAAGATATTGAAAAATTCTCTACGTGGTGCAGTTCATTTTTTTTTGGTTTACCCGTGTGTAAAATTTTTATGTCGTTCTCATTATTAGATTCCAAGAAAAACTGTTACAAAATTTGGAACTTTAATTCCACTCGCAATTCTTAAGAAATAGCCCCACCCCCATATCTCGTACTACGAGTACGCGAGCAATTTTTTTTTCTCAATTAGTTTGTATTGGTTCTAAAAAGAGCCCGCCTATATCAAGAGTAAACAAACATCAATAGAACAATAACAAGAGAGTCAGAAGGGAGAGCAGCTTATTGGAGATAGCCAGAGGTGAAGGTATTAGATCTGCGCATCTTGGGAAGTCTTCGCTCCGCAGAAATCGAGCCTGGTGGATCCATCCGCTTGAGTTCAGGTGGGCAGAGTCCGGAGAACGGCTACTGGAGGAGAGGCAGCCTGGTGCACCTTGCCGCGTGAGCTCAGACGACGTATGGAGAGTTGCTATAAACGAATATGAGACAACAAGAAGCTAAATTAAAACATAACTTCGCAAAGT
>WLWD01001134.1_pt1 | contig 46290 bp, 20 predicted proteins | sample 6712731 | NCBI WGS metagenome assembly WLWD01 (sample SAMN12718690, study PRJNA576275) | sponge metagenome | isolation source: marine sponge | host: Mycale hentscheli | place: New Zealand: South Island, Marlborough, Capsize Point | collected 2014-11-01 | reverse complement strand
TTTGAAGTTCTTTGGAAAAACTACATGAACAACTTTCTTTAAGGAGTCTCATTATTGCAGAATTTGAGAGGCAACATAAATTAACTAAAACTAAGACAATTGATAGTAGTATAACTAACTAAATCTTCTACATGGTAAGAAAAACTAAAAACTAACTAAATCTTCAGGGAGAATTTGGGAAAAAAACTAAAACTAAGCATTCAAGATATTTTTAGTATGAATAACTAAAACTAAGAAAGTCTGGAATCGCTAACCAAAACAACACTGAATAGTGGCAAGGCAGCTTCTCTTAGTTTCAGACAAGCATAACCTGCAATAGCTGAACAGATATGAAAAATATGTTGTTGTTGTTTTTTGTTTATTTTTTGTTTTTTTTGGTGCACTTTTTAAATCAGTCATCATTAGCTAAGGGCCTGCCAGATTCTCAAATTTCTATTCTAAAAATTTAAGTTATTATCCAATAAAATTAAATACTAATGTTAAAATAATATTCTAATTATAAATACAGGTAAGTGGAATGTTATCATAAAACCTTGAATAGCTAAAACTTTCAGTTCTCACTGGTCTTATTCACTGTTACACTAAAGCATTATGGCAGATTCAACACAAACTTTCTGCAAAGACCTTTATGTCTTAGTAAACGTTAAAATGAAAAAAAGAAACACGTTTTGCTGCAGCTGAAGATGGTTAGCTTAAATAGGAGCATTTTGCACACTCTACCATTGTGAGAGGTCCCTTGCATGTGTTTTTCCAGTGGGATTTAAAGTAAGAGAAATATCTTCAACTGCAGCTAAAATCTTCTAGCAATTTTATGGTCATTAATAATATGAGGATTCAGGGACTGAAGGGAAAAAATAAAGAGTTCTAAGATCACCAACTGTTGGCTTCAGTATTGCTATTTTTGAGAACTGACTAGCATAGGATGACACATTTACAGCAAGATGATCAACCACAGCAATATGCTTACAAAGCTGAATGGGAGTGGAATAAACATGGTGTCAGTAAACGCAAGTCATCATACCTATAGCACAAATTTTCATCATTGTTTTCCTACTTCAGTAACTTTTTAAAGGGGTGTAGCTATGTGCTAACAATATTATATTTCTTACTCTCCAAGGCCTCGATTAATTAAAATGAAATTGTTATAAAAATCTGAGAGAACTTAGAAAACCCTTAGGTGTGCTTAGGAGTAGCTATTTGGCTATACCTTAACTTAATACTACAGCAATAATACTATCAGCAGTTTTTATTTATCCTGGGAAACAGTGACCAACTAACTTGGAAAGTTATTTAAAGTAGCTAGTCAGAAGGAAAGATATTTTAACAGAACTTACATTTCCTGGTTGCAGGCTGTATTTCTTGGCTTCCCCAGTCTTCCCCCATTGTCCAGATACTCTATCATGTCATGAGGACGCACAGTGGGGTAAGGGTTTTCTCCCACGCTAAACACTTCCCAGCAAGTTATCCCAAATGACCACTAAATAGAAGAGCAACTTGTTATATGTAGCCAAATCTTCCACCAGTTTATTACTAAGTTATTACAATTTTTTTACACAAGTTGATTCGCCACCACAACACAAATACACTCCTAAAATGCTACCCCAAAATACTATTGCAATTGAAAAGTGCAGAAATATTATTATAAACACTGTATAAAAATGTGTGTAAAAAACAATCTAGAATAGCAGGGAGTGAGGAAGAATGACAAAAATGAACACAGCAATAGTCCCTGTTTGATGAACAAGAACTATGCTAAAAATAGGAAATCAATACATGGTATACAAAAGCTTGCACACGAAACAAACAAGCAAACATTAATTTGTTTCAATATTTGTATTACAGGCCAAATTCAGAGTGAGTCGCAGTCCATGTTATTGAAAGGATAAGGATTCAGTTCGTCGTATGATTTTTGGTAACGAAATTCATGCTGCAGTATGCTTTCTGCAGTGCCTTCCAGTCGCTCGATCCTTTTTTCCAACTCTTTGCATTTACTGCCGAGGAATTCTAATTTTCGAATAAATGCCTCTTTTGATTTCTCTACCTTTTTTCTAATTTTATCAAGTTGTTTTTCTGTGTTCGAAATCTCATTCTTATGCTTATTTTCTTTCTTGGCACTAGAGGATTGCAACTTCATGTAACGTTCCTGAAGTTTTCTGAATTCACTTTTTAAATCTATAAAATCTTGATGAGTTTCTCCATCTGTCATAGCCAGTGAAGATCTACGTCTGGCAGTCACTCTGAGGTCTTCCTCTTCATCTTTGCGAAGCGTGCTATGGGAATCATCATTGACAGTCACATGTATGTTCACTGAAAGAGGGAGTGGCAATGATGATGGGTGTGGCTTTGTCATAGCAAGTTGTAGCAATGGATCTTGAATAAATGCTCTGCATGGCCTATTACGTCCTATACTGTCTTGGCAGAGATTACCTATCTATGATAGATTGTACTTCCAAAGAAAATCGGGAAATTTGTGAAAAAACTTCTTGGGGTCAAACTTATGAATAGTATTTGACCATTTGATAAGAAGTATGCAGTGAAATGAATCAAACTTGTTATAAAGGAAGACATTATCATCGTCAATCTTCACCATTCTAGTCAACTGTGGATTGCGAAGTTGAAAATCTACTTGGTAAGAGGATTTCGAGTTTTTTTCATTGTAGGTTTTGCTATCAAGGACGAAGACAAGGAAATCTGATAGCAATGGCTTGTTCTTGTAATCTTCAATATTAGTAGTGGAGCAAAATTCTCTCAGAGTTTCAAATTTACTCCAGAATGCATTCTCGTACTTAGCTAAAATGTCAACCCCTAGCAGCTGCATCTGAATAATATTACAGCCAACACGTGCTTTTGGTTTTCAGTTGTGCTCTCTTGGGTTCCAGTATACTTTCTCGGATTTCTGTTGTGCTCTCTTGGGTTCCAGTTTTGCTTTCTTGGGTTTTAGTTGTGCTCTTGGGTTCCAGTTTTGCTTTGTTGGGTTTCAGTTGTGCTCTCTTGGGTTCCAGTAATACTTTCTTGGGTTTCTGTTGTACTCTCTTGGGTTCCAGTAGTACTTTCTTGGGTTTCTGCTGTACTCTCTTGGGTTCCAGTTTTGCTTTCTTGGGTTTCAGTTGTGCTCCGTTGGGTTCCAGTTTTCATACCTCCTTTGTACACCAACCGTTGTGCTTTAGTGGGTTCAACTCCTGCTTGCTAGAGCCTCACTATCCTTACAATCACTTCTACTAATTTCAATCTCTGCATTGTCTTGCATTCCATTTATGCGGAGGTACCACTGGCACAGTAAGTTTTCCTCTTCTGATGCATTGGATTCACAAGTAGTTTGGCAGAACATTTTGCTGGTCAAGATTTTGGAAGTTTTATATTTCTGTGATATTTGACAGTATATAAATTCCTTCAGGTGATCCTCACAATGCATTTGTCTGTACTCTTCAAGAAGACATTTTGAAAAAATGTGGCTGTTGGGTTGTGATTCATTCTCATTGTTTAATTTGTCCACATTTTTCTTCAGGCATAGCGGACAAAACAATGTTTCTTTCCCCTTTCTATACTTCTGCACGGCTATGCTGTAGTACACTTTCAAATTTAGTGCTGGATTTTCAAACATAACTTGTTTGCATTGGTTTATTTGCTCGCATAGATCATTCTGCAACTCCAACTCTTTTGAGTTGAGAAACATGTTTTCTACGGCTACAGTCATTGTAATTAAAAATATGCGACTTATCATAATTTCTACGGATGTCAGGCACTTTTAATTTTCCGTTCAAAATTATGTGATTAAAAAACCTGGCACTTTTATATCACTTTTGAACCGAAAAGTGCCGACTAAAGCCACACCTCTCTCCGACCTACGGCCTTTCCAAGCGTATGCATGTGTTGGAAGAAGCTGCTGATGATATACTGACTTAACTGTACAACAAGTAGCAGTAAGTTACGAATGTGGCTTAGTATAGAGTGGCTATATTATTTATTTGGTCTAGGATTGTATGAAGAAGAAATAGTACAACATAGAGCATGCCAGAAACACTGAATCAGTGAAGATTTTTCAAGATACGTTGATGTCCTGGCAGAATTTTCAACAGGAATAGGCGAATGAAATGGTTAGGTGAACTGATATTTAATAATGCATTTAAGTTGTTGTTGTTGTTTTTGTTTGTTTTTTGTTGATTTTGTTTGCGCAAGAAGGGGCAGGGTGGTGTGATCCAGGGCTCTGCTAGAGTAGTTTATTACAGAGATGTATGGAATAGTCGGGTCATCAAACTATTTTCCCCTCAAAACAACAATATTCTGAAGTATTTGCAACCATAACTATGGTACAATATAGTTGAACCACGGCGGCAACTTTTGGAATTATTGCTAGATAGTCGCCCTCTCCCTAGGGCTTCCTCCTCAGGATCGGGTTGGTTATCAGCGATAATTCCTCAAACGCATGGTTTAGCTATTACATATCATGTATATAATAATTAAACCATTGGTGTGGAGAATTATTGCTCCATCCCGGGAGAGGGTGTTTTACTTATCTAGTGATAATTCTGAATTGCCGTGGTGTAACTATTTCATTCCATGGTTACCATTTCATACTGTGTAAATGACCAAATAATAGCAGGTTTTGAATGTAAAAATTTGTCCAACATTAACAGTTGCTAGCAAGTACCCCACCACACACAGTGGCACTAGATGTATTACAAAGTAAGAATGCAATAGCATCAGTTTTTTTTTATTCATTGTTATCATCCTCTAGCACTTTCCCTTTCCTGAACTATTTCAGCTTTTCTTATCTCCCTCCTTACTTTCTTCAGCTCTTCTTCTTGAGTCATGGAGTCTTTCTCCTCCTTTGTCTATCTCTCCTGTTTCTGAATCTCTCGGTCCTTCTATCATGATTGTGGACTTACACTTTGCGAAACTTTTGCTTCTCTATCATTCTTTCGCCTTCCTTTTTGAAACCTATGCTGCCTTCCCTCACTGATTCCACCTGCTTTTAGTTAATTCACCTTCTACAGAATGTTATTTAGGGTATTTATCTTTGGATTAAAATTAAAATTTTTTGAGAATTTAAATCCAAAAATATAGCTAAGCTATCTCACTTACTATTATAGGGCTCTACTACCAGTAATAATAGTAGTGATGTGCTTGAGCATAAATGGCGAGCGAGCCTAACACTACACTACTGTTAAGAGATTGATTTTATATTCTAACACTCAAGCTACTAAAAAAAAAGTTCGAGTTTTAAATTACATGTATAGGGTAAAGGGGATTCAATCACATAGTAACCACACTTGCTGCAACTATTTGAATTGAAAAAAGCAACAACAACAAAAAACAAGTCATGTTATTTAAACGTTTTCTTTGTTATATTCTTTAGTTAAGTAGTAGCTCTAACACACAATACTTTCACACCACTGGGCATACCTACACAAGACTTATCTTCGTGTTTAGCCTAATGGCCAATGAATTTTCAATTAAATACTATTGCGTAGGCTTCCTACAAAAGAATTAAAAACAGTGAACAATTCCATTTCTAAGATGATACGGGTAATGATCGATAAACCAGAGGATTCTGTTTAGTGAGGTTTGGGATGGGACTGGCAACCAAACTAACACAAAAATGCCAGGGTCAAAGTACAAAATGACATATGTACATCCAAACATATAATATAAACAAATATCCCCGATTTTCAATTGTGTTACTCCTGATAGTGTCTTGCTCGCTTCGCTCACTCACCAATTATTCAAACAGCTTTGTCCCTAGCAGCTGTTTATTGAAACACTACTTTGGCGTGCATACATGTATGCCTGTATGTGTATATGTGAGTCCCATACACACCCCCAACTTTTGTATTGTTTCAATTGCGACAGCACTGCCAAAGCTCTCTGTAAATGTATTGTGTTGTGTTGTAGACCAAAGCCAAAGCTCATTCCACTTGTCAATATTTTTAGTTATCATTTCACCATCACTCCACATTTATAATTATTTAAACGGTTATGTAAAGCAATGTCATTGAATGAATGGGTATATTTTTTGGTTTCTCACCTCTAGCTTCACACGCACACTGAAGTTGAAATTAACAGCACTCTTGAGGTCAAAGTGCACTCCATGTAATAGCAGTATTTTATCAGAAGCTCTTATAGTCTGCTATGCTTTTGAAGTGGTAAGTTTTAGTGATCCAGCTGTGCTCATGTAATGATGCTAATAATATGGTGGTGCAGTCTTATGATAAGTTTCATAGTCGGACTATGTGTTGTTGATCGGCAAGGTAAACTACATTTCAAGTCCTCACGTCTACCCCAAGGATAGCCAGCTTTTATAGGCACAAAAATTTAATTCATTAGGATTCTTACAATGTTGGTACAAGAATTAAAGGCAGCTGAACTCACTAGCTTCACTTGCTTGCCAATTATCGTTATTATTATCACAGTCTACAGGTTAAGCACCCACTATCACAAATGCGCCCAAATATAAATGTCCACGTACCAAGTTAACGCCCAGGTTTTAAATTGCTTACATGAACAGGTATTTATTGTCAATTTGTGACCAGCAATAGAAATTGTTCCTCCACTGTGGCATTCCAAGCAAAATTGACAGCAGTGAAACCACTTTTCTGGTGATGATAGCGATGACAAAATCCGGAGAGCCTTCCAGACTATTGAATTTGATGTCTTACTTTTTAGTTTTGTTTCTGAACAAAGGCCATTTTGTCTAATAGAGTAAGTATGCAGCCTTTTCAGGTTTTCAATAGTGTCATGTGCAAATAAACAAGAAATGGGTAGCCGCCCACTAGACCAATTTTTGTAAGTGAATGGTTAAGAGCTTATGGGCACTTAGCTGGTAGACAAGGTAGACTACGGTATTATTATATTCTTTTATTATTATTATTATTATTATTATTATTACTGCTATCATCATCATCTATGTGATGACAACAAATGTGTGTATTCATAAATAATTCATTAGCTGGGCCAGCATAGTAGAGCGCCGACACAAATTGATGGTTAACCCTTGTACTGATATTTTCGGCGTTGCCACTGCTCTCGATTCTCTGATTTTTTTTAAATTTTATTTGGTTATCCAGTATAATGTTCCAATTTTTTTTCTGTAATAAAAATATTCAAAAAATGAGTACTCTGGTATTTGTTGTTGTTGTTGTTGTTGTTAAAGTATGGCTACTAGAACACTTCCATTGAGTGTCTGTCCACCAAAAAAAAATTTGAGTATGGGACTCTGAAGCTCAGAATACAGCGACTAGAAGGTGATTAAGCCGTGCATTCTGTCAGAACTCCGTAGCAACTCTAAGATCGTCAGAAATCGAGCTTCATCTAAAATACCGTTTAGAAACAGTAAGTCCGAATTTTAGCTGTTTTCTTTGCAGACTATTATACTTAATTATCTAGTGCGCTATTAAGCGTAATGGCTGGATACTCAGTATAAGCAATACAACTCGCACTTGAATGAACCAAACATTGCACTGGGAATGTCGCTTCCTGCACAAATGTGACAGGATCTGAGAAAACAGCCCACTTCGCGCAAAACATGAAATTGAGATACAGGCAAAAACATCGAGTTGGGCATAGAAATTGAAATTTTTTTTATTTGTTCATACCAATCTAAAACCCTTTGCCTACCTTCTGACAAAATTTTAAGTGTCAACGACAAGTATTTCATGGCGAGCGCGTCGTTAGAAATGCCGCACTCCTTTCTCTTGCGGTCTTTCAAACGCGTTTTTCTCAATTTTTCCGAAATAGCGTGGTAGAACAGGCGAAACTTTAACGGCTCATAACTCGAAAACTACTGATAGCCTGCTAATTATTTATGGCTCATTTTGAAGGAAATTTTAAGGAGTACATAGCAAATACAAAAATAAAATTTTGATGGAGTGCTCCAAGTGGGCTGTTTTCTCAGATCCTGCCACAAATGTTCCGCTGTATGCTAGCCTAGAGTAAAGTTAAACAACACCCCAGACAATCAAAGTAGATAGGTTTTGAAATTATATTGAATCAAAGTAGGATGATAATACTACGATGAGTAAATTAATAGAAAGGCGAATAGTATTCAAGAAAAATATGCAATGAAGAAGAATAAAGGAAAAATGTGAAGGTCTTGGGAGTTGAGTCCACTGTGCACTGTAGCTCAGTCTAGGGGGGTGTTTGTGTGAAGATAATGTGGGAATGAAGTGTGAATGCATGTTTGTCTTCATGTTCAGTCATGTGTGAAGTAATAATGAATTGTTTACTGTTTGTGTCATCTGGCCTATGTTTGTCCCTTGCTTGTTAATTAATTGTTTACTGTTTGTGTCATCTGGCCTATGTTTGTCCCTTGCTTGTTAATTAATTGTTTACTGTTTGTGTCATCTGGCCTATGTTTGTCCCTTGCTTGTTAATTAATTGTTTACTGTTTGTGTCATCTGGCCTATGTTTGTCCCTTGCTTGTTAATTAATTGTTTACTGTTTGTGTCATCTGGCCTATGTTTGTCCCTTGCTTGTTAATTAATTGTTTACTGTTTGTGTCATCTGGCCTATGTTTGTCCCTTGCTTGTTAATTAATTGTTTACTGTTTGTGTCATCTGGCCTATGTTTGTCCCTTGCTTGTTAATTAATTGTTTACTGTTTGTGTCATCTGGCCTATGTTTGTCCCTTGCTTGTTAATTAATTGTTTACTGTTTGTGTCATCTGGCCTATGTTTGTCCCTTGCTTGTTAATTAATTGTTTACTGTTTGTGTCATCTGGCCTATGTTTGTCCCTTGCTTGTTAATTAATTGTTTACTGTTTGTGTCATCTGGCCTATGTTTGTCCCTTGCTTGCTTGTTCCTTAGTCATGCCGATCTTGCTTGCTCCAACATTACTTCTTTTGCATAATAGTAAAGAGTCTGGTATGCTTAAACAAATTCGATTCTTGCTAAAATGCCTTTACAGAATAAAAAATACAAAAAATAGCATACATTTTCATGTTACCCAACTGGTCGTCATAAAATTGACAAGGAAAAGGTTACACTATCATTCAGTAGAGGCAATTAATCCTTTCACCGGCAGATTTATGACGACCAATGTGGTAATTTGATAATTTCATGATATTTTATTTTATTATTTTCCTGTAAAGTCAATCAACTAGAGAATAATTTTTAAAGCAAGTTAACACAAAACTATTTTCTAGTATCAAAAAAAAAAGTCTCATCGTCCTAAAAGAGAAAAGTTAAAAATTCAGAATTACCTTTTTACTGACGTTCAATCTTAAATTCAATTATAGACTGTCATGATGCTGCTTACAGAGTTCAAACACAGTGTATGGCTTGTTCACTTTCAAGCTACTGAATTCTGAGCTTCAGAGCCTCTTACCATAAAAAAAAGAAAAAAAGGCAGACTGACGCTCAAAGGTAAGCGTTCCGGAAGCCATAATTTTATAAAATATTCTAAAAAATAGTAATATTTTTAATGTTTTTTTATTACAGGAAGTGCTACATCACAGCAACGTAAAAGCAAAATAAATTAGAACATTACATTGGATAATCGATTATTTAAAAATCAGAGAAGTACCAACTGCACCATATGCGCTTATGCCGGTGAATGGGTTAAGGAAACGATGTCTTGTGTGTAGCTAAAAACAAGTGAGGATTCAACAGGGAAGCAAAGTCCACAATCATGGATTGAAGTGCAGTGAGACTGGTAATCAGGAAAAAGTACAGATGAAGGAGCAGAAGAGAATCCATTACTCAAGAAGAAAAAAGCAGGAGTGGAAAATGATGCAACTAAACCAAGTGGTAGAGAATATAAGAGATAAAAGTTTGTGCATTCCTAATTTGCGAAACTTGTTACATCAAACACCGTTGTATGGTAGGGTACTTACTACTTATTATTAATTTTATTTATGATTATTATTATTATTATTATTATTGTCATTGTTATTATCGCTATTTTTATTGTTTTTTTTGTTTTTTGTTCTTGTTATTGGGTACCTGGTATTAGATTCTTATTAACTGGTTTAGACATGCTGCTCTCACCACACTCACTACTAAAGCACTGGCCAGGGAGAGGGTACATTCAAATAGACTAGCAAATATAGTCAGGGCAGTGCAAACTTTGAAGTGACTTTTGTTATATGTAAATATGTCACATGCTCTCTTACCACACTTCCCCTTCTCCTCCCCCTCCCACCCCACCCCCTCCCTCCTTAATATAGTTCCCAACACTCCAATGACGGACCACACCCACCAACATGCCTATTAAATTAATAATTTGGCAAGCAAGCAGGGGTAACACAATTGAAAATCGGGGATGTTTGTTTGTTTATATATATGTGTGGGCGTACGTATGTCATTTTGTACTTTGACCCTCGTGTATTTTTGTGTTCGCTCCGTGTTCGACCCCATCCCACTAAACAGAATCCTCCGGTTTAGCGACCATTACCCATATCACCCTAGAACTTGAACTGTTTACCGCTTTGAATTCTTTTGCGGGTGCAGTTAAAACTTATGGGAGCTCCAATTCTATTCGAGTTGGTGGTGGTGGTAAGTTAATACGCTATTTGTCACAGTTATAAGACCTACGCAACAGAATTTACTTGAAAATTCATTGTCCACTAGACTAACCATTTGTGCTCAAGCACACCACTAGTTAATCTTTCCATTGACAATAATACTGAAATGGTGCAATGACAGATCTCCACTTTCAAAGTCATCGGAAAAGGCAGAGTCAAAGCAGATATTATTAGTAGCTATAGCAAAATTGTATTACAATTAGTACTTCAGGATAGATCAGGGAATTGCCTATGGTTGGCAACTAAACCTTTAGCACTCGAACAAATGCTTGCATATTAAAGCATTGATCCACCCACACACATTCTTTAGGTTGGTTCGTCTGTTTATTTATTTATTTATTCAATTTTTTTTTTATTAGGGGGGGGGGGGATGTTTTAAATGATTTGTATTTCAAGATGGTGTATTTAGGGTGCCATGTTTGTTAGTGATGTTTTTTTTTGTTGTTGTTGTTTTTTGTTGTTGTTTTTTTTAATTTTTTTAAATTTTTATATTTTAGTTTGTTTTTTTTATGTTATCTTCAGAGAAAGACCACCATCAGTTGCATCTGGGATCACTCCAGGACAGCGGCATCCAATTCATGTCTGGGATCACGGCAGGATGTGTCTACTGATGAGTGGAATTTCTGGATAATTGATTTGGGGTTGTTCATGCAGGACTAACATATTATTGTAAAGAAACAATGGTCATGTTGTAATGTAAAACGTCATCAATATTTTTGGCTCACATTGAATGATGTAGAAACAGCACAAATATTATAATATTAATAAAGGCCAGTTAGTGGGGGCAAAGATCTGTGATGCATGGGCGCAGGATTGCACAGTTTATGTATTTGTAGGAGGTGATGCCCAACTGATGCTGGGGTCAGATGAAATCCCAAAAGTTCTTAGAAATGTGCATATAATAATCAATATAGTGGAACCTCTGAAGTGAGAGCAATTTGGGACCAGGCTATCAGTTCACAAGTCATAGGGGCAAACAGAAAGTTCCTAATAGTGATTTACTTAGATAGTTCACTATCAGAGGTTACACTGTATGCTCACTGGTGCTGCTAACTGCTGCATGGTACGGCATATGGAATGATTGCACATACATAATTTATATTTGTTGCATAATGCATTTTGGCCACTTTAGTTGCTATACTTAGTATTGTATGTGTACTGTACAAACTAATGTATATTATTATAGCTGTACCAGGGTATATGCATTTACAGTGGAACCACCAACAGTGAACTCTGTAACAAACAACACCGTGCAAATACTTGGATATACACCAGTGTATAGCCGTATACTTTTGTTATACACATGAAATACTCCAGGTTGTGACCGACAGAATACTGGAGTTTACTGTGCATTACCTTACACCAGGTGTATACCAAACTATATGTGTACTAGCTAGATGTGTTGCTGGAGTATACCCTATGTATTTGTGAAGATGTCTTACCACAGCATGCAGTGTATAGATACTAAGTATACTATATGTATTCCAAGAGTACTCATAATGACATAATACAGTATATATGTAGCATTCTTTGACAGTAATGCTGTTATTAAATAGATTTCTCAGCTGGATATTTGGTAAAAAATTAATAAAACAAAAAGTCTAAAAAGTTCTTGAGTTCAATGATTCCACTATCCAGGGTCACACTTGATGTGCCGTCTGTCACCACCCCGAGCTACTCTGGTTTCTGTCACAGCTGCAGTCCTCATCAAAGCCCCACTCTTACTTTTCACCTTCTGCCAATAGGTTTCTCAGGGACAATTTTAAAAAAATTATAAAAAAGTGGCTGCAAACAATACCCACTAAAAAAATAAACCTGGTAAACAATAACACAATAAAAAATTAAAAATGTTTTTTCTGTAAATTACACCCACATGAGATTAATAACATGAGATAACTTTAAAAAGAAGTGTCAATCCACAAACAAAGAAACTCCACCATCACAGTCATCCCACACACAACTTCAATTCTGACAAATCATAGCTACGGGTCTAATCACCACGACTAACAAGCAGCAACAACAACAACAACAACAAAACAAAAAACAACAACAAAAAAAAACAAGAAAAAAAAGTCATATAGAGTAAGCTGCCTATAACCGGTACCTTCTATCAACCATCCTGGTCCTATCGACCAGCATAGTGTCCGGACATCATGGAAAATTATTATTATCAACTGGTGTAGTGTACATTCACAAAACACCCACAATAGTAATACAGAGCTATGTAATACTTGTCTTTTTGTTTGTTTGTTTATTTTTGGCTAGGAAGGAGTGGCTACACTGTGCTTGTGACTTGTGGGGACAAAAATGCTGCCAGGAAACTCTTTGGATGATGAAATTCAAGAGCGTATTAGCCCACACAATATTACGATAATTTTTTTTCATATAGTAATGTGACAATACCTCAAAATTGGATCATAGTTCTGAATCCATACCAATTCTTTTGTAGTGGTCGATAATAAAGCAACACAATTTGAAATAAAATCATAATAGGTATCAGTCATCAATAACAGAATTTGAGGGAGTCAACTATATAAGGGATTTATCTGCAATGAGTTCCGCCACTCAAATGAAAGTTCAAACTTCAGGGCTTACTTAGGTGGAAACTCTGCTGTGGGAAAGAAGATATATTGTGTGTGAGTGTAAAAGTTCTGGTCGATTATTGGTGGCCTATGATAAGTCACAGTAATAAGTTTACCTACGACCGATTGATTTCATCAAAATGTATGCGTCTATTATGACCACTATGAAGTTTTTAGTATTAAAAAATTGGTACTGATTCAGAACCATTTCTCTCTATGATCACTATATCATGTGGAGTTATGGCCAGTGATCTTAACCGTACAATAAGATGGGCATTATTTGGAATACATAATCACATCAATCTTAAAATGCATCCTACATAGTCTCAAACAAACGCATTCACACATAACAGAACCACATTATTAGCATGGCTTTAATCATTAGACAAAAACAACAATAACAACAACAATTTTTTAATTAAAACAACAATACAACAACAAAGACACCAGTTCCATCATTATTGGTACATACTTCATGTGCTATAGCCCCACTCAGACAATTAGATTATTAGAAACTAAAAAACTTAGAGAGTCATTCAATGAAACAGTGTGCTGCATACTAGCTAAGTATGAAACTACATTGAAAACTGAATCCTTATCACAATGCGTTAGCTTCATGCTGCCACGAGACCTCCTCAGGGGGTCTAAGGTGGAAGTTTTTGTGGTGAATTAAAAAACAAAACAAAAAAAAAACGACAACATAACTGGTAACATTGCTTGGTGACTTGCATGTAGCATAGACAACCAGAGCTCCGGAGGTCTCTTAACTTAAGGTTATCTAGTAGCATCATTTATCATAATACATTACACAGTGATCGTGCACTAACAATTATATTTAAAAACACCTTCGAGAGTTAAACCTCCGTCATTCAGAAGAAATTAGGCAAAAAGTCTAAAGTATAGTTAAGTAAAAGAGAGAGTAAGAACTGCTGTTATAATTAGAGAGTCATGGAAGAGCTCGACTATTTTTTATAACATGTTAATGTAGTGACAATGTAGTCTGAATTGTACGGAATGTAATAGTAACTGAAGCACCAAAGGTGTGAACCCTCAGCACTACTATACTAGTTATAATCATATTTCAGGCAATGAGGTATCAATAATAGTCAGGTGGCTTAGGGTCATTATGCAAGTTTACCAGTTTCCATTGGACAAAAGCATAAAATTTTGTATGGTTGTTCCTTAGGGCCTACTAAAGAATTTTAGCCTAGGAGCCCTCATGAAATGCGTTCGTAAAGCAAGATGGCTGCCAATCAAAAATAATATCGGACAACTGTTTGGAGTTTGGTGAATTAAAGTAATAACAAGTGTGAAAAATTGTCACTTATAGGGAAAACACTCACAATTAAAGTGTGAAGTAGTAAAAACTAAGCCATTACATAACCATCCTTTGGTGTCGGGCTAGGTTCATGCAACTGTGCTATGTGGAGTATTACATGGAGTTAGATTGGAAACGATGTGTCATTTGTCGGCAGGATTAATGACACATGACAATGACCAATGTACAAGTAGTTGCGAAAATGTGGAGAAGGATTTTTAGGCAACATAGCTGAGCTGAGGGACCTGATGCCCTTCCTGCATTACAAGTGCACTAGATTTTGTTGTCAAGTGCATCTTAGCACAAATCTCATCATTTAAAGTTTAACAGTTTCAAACAGAACAAAGCAAGGAAACATAAATACAAGAGTGTAGATGACTACAACGAAGAGGGACCACCCAGCAAGTGTAGTAAAAGTTAACAACTGCATTTTTTTTTGTGAAAAACGTCTGAAGAAAGTAATCTCCACAAGTTTCTACTTTTGCTGCCGATAGCAACATACGATGAATAATAAGTGTTGCAGGACTCTAAGCTTCTGGTTCATACTGGTGGTGGAGACCTTATAGCAAAGGTAGCTAAATATCACTTTATGTGCCTTACGAGTTTGAGAAACCATTACAGAAGTCGATCAGAGAAGAGAAGTTCCACACTGGGGAAAATAGTATAAACCTTTCCAGAGTATTTGTGGAGTTGGTTAGCTACATTGGTAAAGCCGTTAGTTCTGGAACTTCAATGTTCAACTGTCAGAATTCCCTCTAGGTCAGTATTCCCTCTAGGTCAGTATTCCCTCTAGGTCAGTATTCCCTCTAGGTCAGTCGTTTTCATGATTTTGATATTTCTAAGGGGTACAATAAAATCAAGTTGAAGGAACGACTGTTGGAACAATTCCCAGAAGCCCAAGAACAGTTTGATGGCAGAAATACCATAATCACATTCAATAAGGCTGTCCAAGATATGCTTAGGGAGGCTTTACAGAAGGGGACGTTTTCTGAAGATGCTACCATTTTAGCCAAGGCTGCTACAATAATTATTGATCAGCCCTTTCAAGTTCAATGGTTCCTTTCCATCTAATTGCCTACAGGAGTCTCGTCCTTCAAGCCTCATATATCATATTCCTTTAATTTTCAATGGTACTAATTTGAAAGACCAAGGGCGATGTGAAACTCAGGCATGACTAACTGTAGGTCAAGTCATTTTAGCACATAAGAAAGCTTCTGAATCTTGTACCATGAAACAAGGCATTCCTCTGATCTTGAGCCACCTCTTCCCATTTACATTGGTCTAAATGTTCACCACATGGCTTGGAGCAAGAAACTCATTGAACAACTTATCACATGTGAATTTGTATTTCATATGACAAAGTTTACAAATTGAAAGTATGATAGCTGCAGCAGTATCTGAACATAAAAAGAAGGAGTTGTGACCCTGGCCTGTCTTACAGATAGATTATTCAATGTTGGTGCTCTGGATAATTCTGACCATAACCCCAACTCAACAACTGCAGTAAAGTCATTTTATGGAATTGGAATCAGCCTTTTTCAGTTTCCTATAGTGCAAACCCTGGAGAAATTAGACCTCAGTTATGAATATCACTTTCTGGAAGCAAGCAGCATTACCTTGCAGCTCCAATCACTTTCAAAAGATAGAAAGATTAACAGTTGTGCCATAGGATAAGACCAGTTTGAGTTCAGTGATGGGGCCAGAGAGGAATTGTTTAGCTGTAAGAGCCTAAACATTAACATAGTAAGTAAATACCAGGCTGGAATATGGACTTCTTGCACTCAACCCCACCAAGTAATTTCAAATCCAAGTGAATTTGGTCAAAAATTGCTACTGCACGGTGTTGAGAACTGGTCTGGCTTAGCATACCAGAAGTTTTTTTTTAAGTGTGCCTGCAACGGAGAATACAGTAGATATAATTGTGCCAAAGTTAATGTATGCTGCTCACCACTGTGTAGTTGCTAATGCAGCCATAAATATTCAATTATTATCAATCTATGTTTTAAACTTGAAATTTAACATGTTAACTAGCTATACAATAATTCTTGCATAATAATATTGCTCCTAAAAACAGAATATTTAAAGCATAAATAACAATAAATGCTCTGGCGGCCATTTTTAATTAGTGGGCTTAATTAAAATTTTTGGGTGGGGCTCCTAGGCTAATAATATTTATGAAGTTGAAAGAAAAATTCATGCAAAATTTGATCCTTTTGTCCGCCAAAAAACGGTAATTTCACTAAGCCACCAGACTATAAAGCTGTGCAATGAAGAAGGTAGATGTAAATGCTGTCTCTTAAGATATTCTAAACAGGTAAGGGACACACCCAGATAATTTCAACAAGAAACTTCAATTCGAGTACTCGGTTAACTTTTTAGCATAAAGCAAATCTACTGGATACTATAGTATGTTCACGTTGAGTTGGTGCGACCACAAATGTGGCAAAAGAGGAATGCACTTGGCGAAACCGGAAACCAATTAAGGTCACATGACAGTAGTAGCTCAAACGCGCGAAAACATCGACACCCACAGTAAAAATGGGGCGGGTCTAAGGTGCGCATTGTTACTGTAAGTTTACTTGTTGAAATGAAAAAGCTGTGGCAGTTTTTTTTCTGCTGCTGTATTTAATATATACCCGGTTATAACTAATCACTCGTAGTTTATCATTTATACGAGCTCCTAGCTGTGCGCTAAAACTGGCTGAAGGTTGCTAAGGGTGATCCGGAGCTACTAAAATGTAGCACACGTCTTCGAGAAAGAACCGCAGGACTGCGGCTGAACGCCTCCTCAAGTAAGTCTAATTGTTGTGTGCTTAGTGTGTACTTACTTTCTTGGTGTGACAAACTTCTGAAGTACTCAACAGTAATGTGAAGAATCCAGTACATCACCTACACCTTTAGCTAGTCTCGCGTAGCCAGACCCTTTACCAACCGTAACCGCTACGCGGGGAAGGAAAGGGTCTGGGAACATACAATACAACGACTTGTTCAGCAGCACCCCAAAAAGGGTGCTCCAATTATCACATTCCAATGCTTGCGGTAGCCATGACGTCACGGCCACGGCCGGATAGCAGCTCTCCTATTCATGCTGGTACGTTTATTGCTTGCCAGGAGTGCTTATAAAGAGCCTACGAAAACAATTTCACCAGTTTGACGAAGTCACGCAACGTTCTCACCCTCCCAGATGTGATGTTGACGTCACACAGTATACCGCAAGCTTGCTGGAATGTGATAATTAAGCACCCTTTTTGGGGTGCTGCTGAACAAGTCGTTGTACTGTATGTTCCCAGACCCTTTCCTTCCCCGCGTAGCGGTTACGGTTGGTAAAGGGTTTGGCTACGCGAGACTAACCTTTAGCTATGGCCACACACATTCCAGTATTACTTTGTCCTTCACACTGAACCATTCATATCATTTTATTCATGATTTTTACTATATTTTCTATCTGAATTTTATGATGACATATACAATATATATACAATTTTATGACGACATGAAATTGTGGTAGCTACGAGCAGCAGTTGAATTTGGAGGGTGGTAAATAGCATCCCCATAACCATAGATAACTGTACCTATATAGATATGAGGAGTAATGGACAGCTAAAGCATAAATTTAATTTTATAAATAAATAGGCCCTCCGCCAATACCCCACCATTCGATAATACGCGAGCAGAAACAATCGCGCAGTAGTAGCAGAAGTATACTTTGCGAAGTCACCCCAAAAAGGGTGCTCAATTATCACATTCCAGCAAGCTTGCGGTATACTGTGTGACGTCAACATCACATCTGGGAGGGTGAAAACGTTGCTGCAACAGTTGTACTCGCATACTCCTTACAATTACAGAAAAGTCACGACACCTTTTAGCCATAACCAGATACATGTAAGAATCTAGTAAAATAGTAGAAGCAGGGTAGGTGAAGATTGGAGGGGGGGGGGGGGGGATAGTCCCTGCAGATAAATTGGAAAAGTTGGAAGTCTATGAGTCTGGTTCTTAGAGGGAAAAAACTTTGTTGTCCAGTGGTTTAACATGGATGGAGCAGCAATACCAACTGTGGGAGTGCTGATGCCGTGTCTGCAATTATTTCAATGAGCCCAAGAAATGTTTATGGGACCACTGCCATTCTCCCTGTAGTACACACTGAGGGATTTAGATTTGGCAACCATTCCTCATTCATGGCAAGAAATAATTTTTGATATGGTTGTGTCACAAGACACAAGATTCCATGTAACGGTAAAGTGGTCTGGAGATTATCAAGTGCTTTTATGATGCAACTTACACAAGTTGATATTTGACACAACACAAATATGGTTCTAAAAATGCTTGATTACTCCAAAATACAATTGCAATTGAAAAGTGCAGAAATATTATTATAAAATATACAAATATTAGTATCAGTTAAGCAATCTAGACTAGCAGGAGTGAGGAAAAAAACTAAACACAGCAATAGTCCCTCAGTTTGATGAACAAGGAGGACTTAACGCTGAGACTAAGAAATTGATACTTGTATGTGGTATACAAAACAAACAAGCAACATTTTATTAAACTGTTTCAATACTTGTATCACAGGGCGAATCCCAGTCCGTATTATTAATGGAATAAGGATTCAGTTCGTTGTGTGATTTTTGATAAAAAATTTGCTCCCGCAAATTTCTTTCTTCGTCTTCCAGTACTTCGATCTTTTCTCCCAATGTGGATATAATCTGAAATTTACTATACACTAATTTTATTTGACGGTCAAATTTTGTCATTTTATCGTTTAGTCTTTGCACATCTTCCTTATGCTTCTTTGCTTTGGTTGTACTGGATTTTTGCAATTTTGTGTAACTTGCTCTAAGTTTTTCATATTCGTTTTTAAAAGATAAAAACTCTTGATGAGTCTCTCCATCTACCATAGCTAGTGGAGACCTACGTCTGGCAATTCGTCTGAGTGCTTTCTTTTTATTATCATTGTCAAGCTCATTCTTTGAATTATCATCACTATTCACATTAATATTCACTGACAGGGGAGGTGGCAGTGATGGGTGTTGCTTTGTCATAGCAATTTGTAGCAGCGGATCTTGAATAAATATTCTGCATGGCCTATCACGTCCTACACTGAACTGACAGAGACTACCTATCTGTGATAGATTATACTTCCAAAGAAAGTCAGGAAATTCATGAAAAAATTTCTTGGGGTCAAAATTTTTAATACTATTTGACGGTTTAATAAGCAGCATGCAGTGGAACGAATCAAACTTGTTACAAAGGAAGACATCATCATCAATCTTCACCATTCTAGTCAACTGTGGGTTGCGTAGTTGAAAATCTACTTGGTAAGAAGATTTCGAGTTTTTTTCATTGTAGGTTTTGTTGGCAAGGACAAAGACAAGGAAATCTGATAGCAGTGGCTTGTTCTTGTAATCTTCAATATCAGTAGTGGAGCAAAATTCTCTCAGAGTTTCAAATTTACTCCAGAATTCATTCTCAAAATTTTTAACAATGGTAACCCCTAGCAACATGCATCTGAATAATATTACAGCCAACACGTGCTTTAACATAAGAGCATCCCTTTGTGGCATTTGCAAGGTGTTCTCTGTGGTGACTACATTCTCTTGTATTGCACTTGCAGTGCTTTTTGGGGTTCCAGTCATGCATTCTTGGTTTTCAGTTGTGCTCTCTTGGGTTCCAGTAGTACTTTCTTGGATATCTGTTGTGCTCTCTTGGGTTCCAGTAGTACTTTCTCGGGTTTCTGTTATGCTCTCTTGGGTTCCAGTTTTGCTTTCTTGGGTTTCAGTTGTGCTCTCTTGGGTTCCAGTAGTACTTTCTCGGGTTTCTGTTATGCTCTCTTGGGTTCCAGTTTTGCTTTCTTGGGTTTCAGTTGTGCTCTCTTGGGTTCCAGTAGTACTTTCTCGGGTTTCTGTTATGCTCTCTTGGGTTCCAGTTTTGCTTTCTTGGATTTCAGTTGTGCTCTCTTGGGTTCCAGTAGTACTTTCTTGGGTTTTTGTTGTACTCTCTTGGGTTCCAGTAGTACTTTCTTGGGTTTCTGCTGTACTCTCTTGAGTTCCAGTTTTGCTTTCTTGGGTTTCAGTTGTGCTCTGTTGGGTTCCAGTCTTCATACCTCCTTGTATACCAACCGTTGTGCTTTGGTGGGTTCGAGTGCTTGCTAGAGCCTCACTATCCTTACAATCACTTCTACTAGTTTCAGTTTCTGCATTGTCTTGCATTCCATTTATGCGGAGGTACCACTGGCACAGTAAGTTTTCCTCTTTTGATGCATTGGATTCACAAGTTTGGCAGAAAATTTTGCAGGTCAAGTTGTTGGAAGTTTTATATTTCTGTGATATTTGACAGTATATAAATTCCTTCAGGTGATCCTCACAATGTATTTGTCTGTACTCTTCAAGAAGACATCTAGGGAAAATGTGACTCTTGGGTTGTTCATCCTTCTCATTCTTAACTCTGTCCTTTTTTAGCTTAAGGCACAGAGGACAAAATTCTGTTTCTTGACCCTTTCTATACATACTCATGGCTATGCTGTAGTACACTGTCAAGTCTAGTGTTGGGTCTTCAAACATAACTTTTCTGCAGTGGTCTATTTTATCACACTGATCATTCAGCAGTTCTAACTCTTTAGAGTCAAGATACAAGTTTTTTATCGCTGGAGTCATGGTTTCTGAAAATAAGTGAACAATCATGTTACCACAGATGCCACGGTTAGGTAGCTCATTACGGTTCTTAATTTCTTCAGGTATATGTAAATATGTCTCCATCGTATCTTGATCTTCTGCTTGTGTATCCTTAGTAACCCCAAATTTAGTTCCACCAACACTACCATCATGAGACGTGTCTGGACTCTCCGCAAGATGTGGTGAAGAAGGTTTAGCTCTGTTGTGACTATTGGCACTCGTTAATTTTTGAGCAGGTTCCACACGATCATTAACGAGAACAACAGCAGTTTCCACAGTAGTACTGGCACCTGCATTATTATTTATAAGTGTAATAAATTACCTACAAGTGACAAACTGAGTACATTTTTAACCATTTCACTGGATAGTTATTTTGCTTAGAAATAAGTCCCTAACAATTATATTTGCCTTTAGCAAATCAAGATTTAGGTTGTCTTAGCAACTGACCACAAAATTCCTAACATACTAATAAAAATAACAACTATCAAAAAAGTTAGTAACAAAAAAACCAGTACTGTACGTGTAAATATGTAGATTAGTCAAACCACAAGCTAACCAAATGATTAATTCAAAATTTTGAAACATAATCACATCATAGTTCAACCACAAAGTGCTTCTATTTGCAGCTCACTATCTAAATCAGACATTACATGAGACTACTAAGTTAACTTGGAACATAGCTGATGTAGCCTGCTTAGGTCCTTCAGAGAGCAACACTGTTAACTTAGTGTCCCCCCGATTGCATTGTTAGGAGCAGTCGCTACATTCTAAATTAGTTAGGTGCTATACAGCTGTTGTGAACTATCATTTTTAGGGTCCATCAGGCTGCGCTCGGGACGCTACAGCCTACAGCCCTCAGGACCCTAAAAACAGTAATTTCCTCTGAGGCAGTGTGGGGCTGTCCTCTGATGTGAAGGAAGTTTAGAAGAGAGAAGAGATGAGAAGAGGAGAACAAAGAATTGACTTCATTTATTTTTGTGTCATATACTTATTGTAATAGTTATTGTGTATGTTGCGTGAGTTATTGTGTATGCTTGTTCAATAAATAATCGAACGAACAGAGTCAATCTGCACTTGCGCAGTTGGCTTGAGTTTGGACTTTTAGTGTTTGTGGTGCCTCGTGTTGTTTTAGTCTGTTCAATTTTCCTTTTGCTAGCTGTGTCCCAGACCAGTGTCTTAGACTTTAAATTAAAACTTAACTTTAAAGTAATTGTTTAGAGCCTAGGCGTACCTGCGGGATACCGGCCACGCTACGGACTCTGGTGGCGAACTACCTACGAGGATTCTGCTAGCCTGAGGTCATCCTTACAGTTAAGGCAGCAGTTTTTCTTGTCCTCACAGTCTCAGTCTTACAGGCAGCCCCTAACTAACTATTATTTATTTAGTACATGTGGAACCCAGAAAAGGTCATTTAGTATGCTCACTCTAAAGTTAAAATACTCAGTAATACAACCATTGACTCCTCTTTAAAGCGTGTTCTTTTATAGTCATAGTAAGCATATAAACTGCTGTTTTGTTCATTCTCATTGGATTAGGGCACTTGTTTGATGCTTTTCTATGCAGAACTTAAGAAAATGAGTAAGTTGGTACATCTAGGGCTGCACAATCAGATCACTTTTTCCCAGAAGGAAGTGTACCTAGTTCCTATAATTAGATTGAAACTTTCTCACCTAAAGGGCTGAAAAAAAAAAAACAAAGGAAAAATGTGAAAAAATCTTAGTTGCTTTTTTCCAGACTCCTTTAGGTGAGAAAGTTTCAATCTAGTTTTTATGAATGGTCAGAACTTGTTAATTGTAATAATAATCTTCTTTGAAAGTGAATACAAGACAAAGAATTGTTGTATATCGCAAAATAAATAAAGAAAAAAAAAAAGAAAAGAAAAGAAAAGAAAAGAAAAGCTTTTTGCCACACTGCCCTATGATTGAAGTTGTAAGACAACAAAAACTGAACAAGCCTGTCTACTCCTGACATATACTTATTACATTTATCTAATGGCTATTGCTTTCAGTTCTTCACATCTTCCAACTCTAGATTTGCTCCTCCTCTTATAGTCAAACATCTTGAACGTATTTTCTAGTGGAGTTTTAGTTTAACATTAACTGAGCTATTGCTATGCATAGCTTGCCTTTCAACCCGGCTACATAGGGCAATTCATTATATTTGAATTACGCAACAATTCTTTCCTAAAACTCAACTACAGGTATGTTAAACTGGTTTACCAGCATACAATACTTAGTTGAAAGCTAACCTATAAATTTTTCTGAGACACTGAAGGCTTTCAGCCCCTTTGGGACATGTATTGAAGGAAACTAAATTTATTGTACATTGAATTCTTTTCCTTGAATATTTCCGCATTCTCCCATATCGAATGCTGCATTGAATGCTCCAACGCTCCTGTGCGTAGTATTTCTAGATGTATGGCAGAGTTACCTCCGAACGACATGGCTTTAAACCGTTTCACTGTTTTGGAAAAAAATATCCAATGTACAAAAACAATTTATTACACTTGTCGTACAATATAGGCATGACAATTAACTCTCACACCTGCATTTCAGTTGCCTTTGGCTCGTAAAAATACATACACATGCTTTTGAATAACTCCTCATATTGCACACTGATTCGTGCATATAATATATACGTTTGCCACAGTGAAAAGTTAAAAAGCCTAATAAGGTGTGTGGCCTTGGCAGCTCACAAATAGTATAGTAAGGGTGTCTTTGACCAAAATATCTGTACTCCACAATATCTACATGTATGTAGTTCGACTGCTATGCTCACCACAGTGAGGCAGTATAACTTTACTTTTAACATCTGGGTTTGGTACTCGTAAAGATACAGGCTTCCCTGAGGCTCCATCATTACTTTCTACAGCTCTAACCCTAAGAAAAATGGCTGCAAGGATAGCAAAATATGTCCTGACTTTCTTCTTCTTCTTCTCTAAAATGGCTAAACTCACCAAGCAAGAAGCTGCCAACAATGGCTAAACTGCAATGGGACTCATGTCTATTACCAGTACAATTACTATACTTGGAGACATGGATAGTGATGAAATGGAAATTGAAGGAAATCAACAAAACACCTTCAAATAAACAGATTATCCCACCATAAAAAAAATTGGTATGTGTGTGTGAGGGGGGGAAGTAAAATAGTCTACCAATTATAAATAATAATACTAGTGGTGTGCTTCAGCACAAATGGCGAATGAGTAAGTGGTAGATGTGGAAATAGTCCAACTGTTTTCACCGTGTAACGGCCAGAAAAAAGTAATGCAGTTTTTACAGTGGGTCTCATAGTTAGCTATGCCTTCTTGGTTGACAAAGCAATCAAAATGTTAAATACTCAGGTCTGCTACAGAAATAGCCAGCTTTCTAAAATCAGCTGAATTGATCCATGCTAAAAATCCCTGCCTAACACAAAGCAGGGAAATCCTAACTTACACAAGTAGCGGCATGGGCGGGCAAAAAAAAGGGTCACACATACCAAAAAAATAAGAAAAATAAATAAATAAAACATTGTGTCTAGATTTCAATACACCTGACAGTGTTTTACTCACTTGGCATGCTTACTAGTAGTGCAAGATACTTGAAATTTCTTAGCAAACATTGTGATTTTAGACAATTGAGTCCTAAAAAGTTACTGAAGTATGTAAAGTTATCTCATAGTAACTTGTGATTAAGCACGTTTTTTGTTTTTTTTCCAAACTCCTTTCTATTCAGTTGTTATACTAAAACTTTAACCCTTCAATATAAGTAAAGATACTTACTGTCACTTGCAGATCTTGGTGGTTGAAAACAATAAAAAAAATTTGATTTCTCGTCCAGATCACCTGGTGGCCCATTGGCTTCTGGAATAGTACTCCCATTGGGTTCCTCCATTACTGCAACATCAGAGAAACTTTACATGAAATATACAGATATACACCCAGTTTGCACATTCAGCTGACATCTTCTGGGAGAAGGAAAACATATAACACTGTATGAAGCATGAATCAAGAGCCATTTAATGGCATTTATTTCACAAGTAAATAAGTACTAGTTAAGGGCTCAGTCTATGATTTTAGACATTATCCTAAAGTGAAGTTGAGAATATCATGGACACGCACTGGACAAAGTGCAGGCATTCCTAGAGCACTGATTATACTTTACTCTGACCATCTCTAATCTCTAAAATAATGAAGCATCAAGGCAAACCCTCAGTGCTATGATACATTATAGTCTGTCCAAGTTGAGTTAGCACGACCACAAGCACGGTGAATGAGGGATGCATTTAGTATGAAACCTGAAGCAATTTAGTCATGTGAATCTAAAGCAATTACGCACAAGAATGTCAATGTTGCACGTGAAAAAGAAGAGATTACGAAGGTAGCCTTGTAATCCAATACTTGCATAAATTGCGAGCGTGGAAATGCTAAACCAAGTTTTCAGCTGTTGTATCAAGGGTACAAGAAAGTGATATGCAGGTAGGATTGATTTGTGTATCTGTTAAACAAATTGCTGAGCAGTAAATAGAAATGAAGCCACCATTTAGCATGCAGGTTGTAATATAGCCTAAGTTTCATACACTAGATATTTTAAGCTTTTCCAACTTGTGTATCCAATTTGTGTAATTGTCAGAGCTGCTTTTATGCAGATTTCTTGTCCTTCTAAATTTTTCATTTCTAGATATATTATGACAATTCTGAGTGACTTCAGCTGTCCTTTATCTACAATTTGAGTTTATCTACAGCAGCTCTTTCATCCTATTTTTTCCTTCAATTTATCATCCTTATTATTGTTCTGTTGATATTAATGGTTACGATAATTTAATCTTGTCATCACATTGAAAGCATAAATAATTGAAATAAATATTATTTAGTATGCTTGCACAAGTGTATACATTTCAACTACTCGGTAATAGGTCATTTGCCAGTGTAGCTTGTGAACTTCAGAAGAATTCTCACAGACAAAACACAGTGGTTGTTTCAGCACTCTCAAATAGCTTACAAGAATATAATTGGGAAGCTCGTAAAGTCTTGTGTGGCAGGTCATTTCACTCCTTCAGGTTCTTACGATTTCTGAGCATACACTATTTTGCTTTAGGAAGTACTGACTATACTGAACGGAACAGTGCCAGAAGTAACTATATAGAACTGAAGACATAATTTACTACATTCTAGCAAAAATTGTTGCATTAACATGCACCCAAATAACCTGCTTCCTTTTCTCATGAATGTTGATTTACTTGTGCATCGTTGCCTTAGATTCACATGACTAAATTGCTTCCGGTTTTGTACTAAGTACATCTCTCATTCACACTTGTGGTCATGCTAACTCAACTTGGACAGACTATATGTTCCTTCATCCCCTCCCCTCCCCCCCCCCCTTCCCATCCCCCAAACTCCTTTGCTATAAAACTTCAAACATTTAATGTAAGTTAAGATGCTTACCATCACTTAGATCACGAGCAGATGTTGCTGGTGGCAAAAAATGAATTATTTCTGATTTCTTTTCAAAATCATCTGGTGGCCCATTGACTTCGTGATCTGTACTCACATTAGCTGCACATCAGACAAATTTATATGAAAGTGTATTCAGTTTGCAAATGTATAACTAACATTTCTTTGGGGAAGGAAAACACATAACACGGTATAATGTGTGAACCAAGAGCGATTAACATAGCTGAAACAGTAAATGTATAATAATACACTTGTCTTCAGTAGTGATGGTGTGTGTTCATGAATTAATTCATTAGCCGGGTTGGGTTGGTAAAGCGTGGTCACAAACTAAATGGGTAAAGCGTTGGCGTGAGTTAAATGGGTAAAGTGTCATCACAAACTAAATGGGTAAAGTGTCGTCACGAACTAAATGGGTAAAGTGTCGTCGCGAACTAAATGGGTAACGTGTTGTCACGAACTAAATGGGTAACGTGTCGTCACGAACTAAATGGTAAAGTGTTGTCACGAACTAAATGGGTAAAGTGTTGTCACGAACTAAATGGGTAAAGCGTTGTCACGAACTAAATGGGTAAAGCGTTGTCACGAACTAAATGGGTAAAGCGTTGTCACGAACTAAATGGGTAAAGCGTTGTCACGAACTAAATGGGTAAAGAGTTGTCACGAACTAAATGGGTAAAGTGTCGTCACATTTGGTAGAAGACAATTAAGAAAATGCTGACTGTGGCTGTCGAGCGAGGTCGCTTTGTACTTTGACCTTTCCATTACAGGGCAACCCCATCCCATGCTCCACTAAACAGAATCTTTTGGTTTATCGATCTTTACTTGTATCATCATACGTAATGGCTTGGAATTCTCTTGCGGGTTCAGTTAAAACTTACTAGAGTTCATTTTCTGGAATTAGTGGCAGTGGTAAGTTAATGTGCTATTTGTCATAGTTATACGGAACGCCCTACGCAACAATGTCGTTCTTACTTGAAAATCCATTGTCCAATAGTCTAACCACAAGTTAAGTATTATGTTAGTATGTCCAATCAAGTGTGTATGAAAGTGTGGTGCATTGCTTAGCGAAAGAATAGCACAAAGTAAATGTTTAACCAACAAATAAAAATATTAGCTGCCTTTACACTAGCCGGAAGTTAATATTGTTCAACTGCAGATTTAATTTTGTGTTTAAGAAAACTTATTACAGCTGCAACGATGGTCAATTTAAATGTAGTAAATTATGCCCCCACCCCCCTTCCTGATACATTTTAGAGAGATACATTTTCCCTGTAAAAAGCAATAAGTGAATTTTGTAAGCATTAATTCGCTAAAATCTATGTTCTTGATAATGAAGAAGTCAGTATGACATGCTGTGCACCATAGACTTTCTTAGTATCCAAAGGAATTGATAATTGTTAAGTTCGCACATGAAAGATGACGAATGACTTTGAAAGGAAATTTCAGCCCAAATAATTATACTTTCCATATTAGCTGCTATTATTTGTGACCGGATTTGTGAAAACCCTGCTAAACGCGGCATCTAAAGTTTTCTAATTTATTCTACCAGTAGGCTGCACGGGGCCTTGGGATGCCTTCCTCCTAATTTGGAAGCTGTAGCACAAGCCGTCTTCGCCCTACGCACTACAACACTTCAGTATTTTTGCTAAACTTATTATTGCTGATTTCGAAAAAACGCCGGGTAAAGGCGTTGCTAAGGTCAGGGGGCGTGCCTTGTGTCCGTATACTATTACTGCGTGTCTCCGGGACACTATGGAGGAATAAACCGGTTACAGGCGGATTGAAAGAAGTCTAAAAGGCTTAATGCAGGGCTCCTTAAGAAACTATGATGACGAGAATTGCGTGAGTACGTGAATTATGTAGAATAGTAAGTGAATTAGTTAGCTACAGTTTTTTCCCGGCTGTTAGTGAAAAGCCCGCCAATAATTTCTTAGCAACTCTCCGTACACGAATCCAACCGGCTAGTGTTTCTAGCCTCCTAGTGTGAGTTCTAGAGCACGCCAGAGCCTACAACTGCGTGATAAGCTAGAGCTAACTGGTGTCTATCCATTTCTGCCATAAAAATTTTTTCGAAAAAAATCGACCCATAAGGCTTTACCCGGTGATACTGAAAAAAATTGTTTGCCGCGTTTAGGCCGATTTTCCCAAATCCGGTCACATTTGAAGAAAGACAATTTTCCACATGTTATGTAACTGGCATCAATAATCTTGGGATGCCCGGGATATTCAGAAACACTGGACAAACTATGGTGTTCCTGGATCCTTGATTTTGCAGAGGTTTTTGGAAATTTGCCTAAACACAGCATCTTTAATTTTATATCTAGTAATATGTTATACAACGGCTGGGGATGGCATCCTTTAAATTTAGAAGCTGTAGTACAAGTCTTCATTGCCCTACGTACTACAACAATCCCTAATTATTATTGTTGATTTTGACAAATTTAGCCACTGGCCGAGTGGAAGAAGTTAATAGGGCTTCAATTAGGTCTCCTAGAGAAGCTATCCTTGAGTTATGTGGCGAGGGTTGCACGAGTACATCAAAATATAGACAAGCAGTGTACAAGTTTTTCCCCCCACGATAAACAAATAGCCAGCCAAAAGTTGTCTTAGCAATGCTCTCTGCGTGAGTCTAACTGGCAAGTATTATTAGCATCTTATAATGCATTCTAGTGCTTGCAAGACCTTACAACTGCGCCACAAGCTAGAGTGGAACAGTTATATATCTATTTCCAACAAAAATTTACTGGTGACCATTGGGAAAAAAAAACAGCAACAACATTTGCCATACTCATGTGGATTATCCCAACACTAGTTACTGATTATAAGGACAACCAAACCTTTACAAAAAAAGACATTGAAGAAGCAGTAATTCAGGAAAAATTGTAGTAAAAATAGACCTTCCTTTATAAATTGAACCAAATTCAGTTGGGATTTGCCTATTCAGAAACACAAACAACAAAATGCTTACCATAACTTATTGGCTCACAAATGGGAGACATAGACGGTGAAGATTGGGTCTTGTTGGGGTGTGGCCAAAGTTGTGAAGCTGTCCCAATTAGTTGTGAAGCATTTTCCCCTGCCTCTGCTATGTCTCTTGTCTCCTTCATTGATGCGGTCTGATTTTTATTAGAATCTAAGATGTGACAAAAGACAACAAAAAAACAAAAAAAAAACACTTAGAATACTACTCAATATCTCGATGCATTCATTCCATTGATTACTTGACCACTCACCTTCTGAGGATTGTACTCCAATTGGTGGCCAGTTGCTACTACCATTATAATTACTTGCTACAGTATCACTGAGGTTATCAAACTTGTTTGTTGCTAGATCAATACTATTGCTACAGTCTTTAACAAGTTTTATAATTTGTGGGTTACCAGAAGCTATACCGTCTTCCAAATACTTGCAGACATCCATAAATTTGTTCATATTATGTTTTGGGGATAAGTCAAGAATTTCTTCTGATAGCAGAGGTGAGTTTGGTTCATATGGCACAGAAGGCTGTCCGTTACTGATCGTTTCATCTACTTCCGTATCTTCAGGTAAGTGTAATTGTACATCTGGATGACCATTTGGAATGTTCTCACTAGATGCAACTTCTTTCCTAAGACTACATGCCATTGTTTGTTAGTGGTAAAAATTAATTACCTGCACAGTTACTTCATATACATACCCTGCATGTGAGCGTAAGAGAGAACGAAACTCCTTGCGATAATCCATGATTTTGTCCTGATAATAGAAAACTCTATGAAACCCTTCCCTTGAAAAATATTTATACATACTTGCTCAATTCTCACTGGCTCTTCATCTCCCAATAGCTGTCTTTCAACTTCCTATAGTACAAACTCCAATCAAGCACAGTTGCGTACACTTTGTCACTAATTCAATACCTTCAACATAAGCAATCCACTTTCATCACTGCTTGTACTCATCTACAGTAATGTTACACATGGAAATAAAAACTGTTATTTTTGTTGTTGTTGTTGTTATTGTTTTTAGATTCTGTACTGTTTGTGCCCACCTCATTTTTAATCACTCTCCATGATTTACTATTAACATGTCCACTAACTTTTTCTACCAGGAATCTGATGATGAAAGAATAGTAATTAATATTAATTAGAAGGGGGAAAAATTCTTTATGCATACTTTAGCTTGGAGACAACTTCTTCGGATAGCTGAGAATCCGAATCCACAGTAGTGAGTGTAGTATTCTCAAAATCTATCACCTGCGAAAAAATATCATACACGCTATCACTTGTAATGCAAACTACTAAACAAACATACTGCAAAAAACCACAGAAGTCCTGAATGAATTGGAATTATCCACTTTTTATCTCTCGGCATCTAGAACATTTCATTAATAAGACTAATTGCATGTACAATGTAAACCTTAACAAACCTCAGATGCTTGTTTACAAGCTCCATCCTCACTATCACCCAAATCTTCCCAAAAATGCACATCAAACACAACATGTCCCTGTAAATACCAACTAGTAAAATAGCATAAAATGACACAATCCTTACTAAATGCATACCTTTGCATTTTCATCTGTTTTATGAAGTAGAACTGCTAAAATTGCATTTATCACCTACAATTTAAAAACAACATCGATGCGGATAGTTAAAAAACAGCAACAACAACTTCATTTTAGTAACACATTGACTGTATAGTATTAGGTGGCGACAAGCATGTGGCTTGCTCTATGACTCAACCTTTCTTCACCCAAAAGCTTTTCTGAAGTTCTTGACATTATGTGAACTAGCGAAGCAAATGGAATTTAATTACACAATGTGGTATGGGTCATCAAAACACTCAGTTTGCAGGAATACTTTATCAGTTTTATAATTGGTGATCAAGCAAAGCGAGCAAGACAGCATGTGCCAGCTCCTGCTCAGGAAGCTTGCACTACAAGTTCAGTAGTTTTATGCAGAGCCTAAACAACAAATGGTAGAGTTTTTGAAATTATGTCTGGTAAAGGATCTTCAGTTCCATATACAAAATGTAACATTATTATACAAACATGTTTAAAAAAAATTATTTTTACTATACTGGCCACTACAGAAATGATGTGCCAACTCCATTGTATATATTACATGAGTCAGAGGGTGATATGGCGAAGAAATATTTCATGAGCAGGCTAATTTATTTTCACGAGCCAGAGGCAAATGAAAATAAAGCCTGAGAGTGAAATATCTAGCCACTTCACTCTGACAAGTAATAATAACTGGTTTATTCTACCAGATACCTTCACCGCTGTAGTTAGTACTGTAAAGGGGTAAAGGGTCGATAACTCACCGGTAAAGTTGGAAGTATAGGGGCTACCCACACCCCCAGCTGGTATTTTAGCAGCAGAGCTACACCAGGGAAGGGGAAGGTAGCTGTAAAAACCAAGAAACCTGTCAATTGGCTGTGAAATATTGGCCATTTAACTGCAAGTTAGGTGGGGTTAATGCCAGGTGGGAACTCCTACGACTTAGATATGGGGACACCTGGGTAGGTGGGAAAGGGGGCGCTACAAGGCGTCACGTGAGGTTGAGCGGGAGAAAAAGCAGGTTGACCTGCCTCATGGTCAGTCTACTCTACCTGGAGCAAGCAACACAAGTGTGTAAATTGTAGAGTTTGCTAAATCCCACTCACTCACACCTTACCATGAACTATTGGGGAGGGGTTAATTATATTTTAGGTGCATTTTTATTTTATTATTATTATTTTTTTTTTTTTTCACTCTCTGGCGTGTAGCCTTGTGCTACTCGCCGTGATACTGTGTGTTGCCGGGATTAAATGGGGCATCTGCCCCGCCCCATATAATTGCCCCGAGCCAGCACAGGTTGGCCCGGGGGTGGGGCTTCCAGCGACCACCTTGGCCAAACCACTCAGCAAGATAGCTGCGGAATTAGATAGGGAGGAATTGAATAAGAAATAGATAGACATGGAGGGAATAAATAAGGAATTAGGGGGAGGGTTAGAGAGGAAGAAATTAGCTAACAAGGGTAGAGTCAGTGTGGCACCGAGCTGCCAGCATGGACGGGGCCATGTTGGAGGGCGAGGTGACATTGGAGTAGGATGGAGCCGCAGGATTAACTGAGTTAATATCATTGAGTCAATATCTTTGAGTTATTTCATGGGTCAGTGGGTCATGTACCTAAAGATACCACGCTAGATATCTTCACAATGTTATCTTTAGGTACTTGACCCTGTGCAAGGTTTCACACAGTGTTATCTCATGGCTGTATTGGGAAAGCTCATTAGTTATAGCAACCGGGTGAGGCTTATCAGTGGCTTACCAGTTTTACCTTCCTCTGGTGAAGCCTACCCAACCAAGGTTAGAGAAGCTGCTAAAATATTAGCTGAGGTTGTGGGGAGCTCCTAGAGAGAGTTTTACCAACTTCACCCCTAGAGTTACCTGTCCTAGTACAAACTACTTCAGTGAATATATCTAGCAAGGAATAAACCACTTAATACACTTGTCGGCTAGATATTTCACTCTCAGCTTTATTTTCACAAGCCAGAGGCGAATGAAAATAAATTAGCCTGCTCATGAAATATTTCGCCACATCACACTCAGACTCATGTAATAAGTACTATATACATCTATATAATGCTTGTCTGTTAGAATGGTAAAGCATCATCAACGGGTTGGTTAAAGTCGTCAGTAATAACGACAGCAGCAATGTATGTGAATAAAGCTGAGCCAGGTTGGTAAAGCGTAGTCAGTATCAACGATAACAGTGGTGTGTAGTATATGTATGGGTCAAGAAATGAGAAAAGAAGCTGACTGATGTAACTAAACCAAGTGGTAGAGGATACTAAAATACCTTATGATACTCCATTCCTACTTTGCAAAAGTTAGTACATCAAGTGCCACTGTGTGACTGGCTACTTGCTGGTATATTATACTCGTATTAAGAAAAATTTCAAGAACATCACTTGCTCTGTTTGCTCTCTTTTATTATGGCAACCACAAGCAAGCCAGAGGAGGCTGGTTATAAGAGTCGTGAAATCATGTGATCAACACTGAAGCAATTTGTGTGCTGCAAAATAAGCGAAGAGGACGACAAAACCGTATAATCCACAAAAGTGCAACAGCAATAAAGCACTAAAGGTGCGAACCCTCAGTGCCACTATAAAGCTACATCTCTCAGACCAATCTGGTATCAATATAGCTGCACAATGAAAACAATGCTGTCTTCATAAGAAAAACTGAACATGCAACAGACACTCACCGATAGTTTCAACGCGAAACTCCAATTCAAGTTCTCGGTACTTCTCAGCATAAAACAAAACTACTACTGCAAGGAGTTACCGTAGACTCCCCCAGCTTATAACTCCAAACAGTAAGGAAATGGGCGCTACCAGCTTATAACTCCAAACAGTAAGGAAATGGGCGCTACAAAAAAAAAACGGCACTTTACAACCCGCATCTATGGTAGCTGCTTACGTGATTATGACATGGCGTTACCAACAAAAGCTAGTACATCATGAAACAGATCAGCCCAAAAAAACAAAAACAAAAAAAAAGCATAATAAAAGGTCCTAAATTGTTGTTTTGATCTTAAATCAATGGGTCATCTCCAAAATCAGAGCGTGACAAACAGACAGACAGACAGACACAATAAGAACTATAACTCTCTTGTGCATGTGCGCTGAGGGTAAATAATTGAAGCACTTAAGTTTGTTGGCATGAATCTTGAGGCACATCACAAGAATTAAGGATAATAAGCACAAAAACGAGCAGTTCAACTAGCAGTATTGAGTATAATAATACTTAACTCAATAGAGTGATGACAGTTCCAATACTAATTAGAAAGGTACACACCCAAGGTAAACAACGTAATTTTAATCGGACGTGCAACAAGTAATGTTTCAGCACAAATGGCGAGTGAGCAGATTTAGCTAAAACAAGCAAGTAATGCCACAAAAAAACAACAACTTCAACTCAAACTTAAAGTGAGCACAGTATAGATAGATAGAAGTGGGGGGAAAAACGATGGTTTGCTCTTTTTTTTTTTTTAAAGCTCATCAGCATATCTTTACCATACACAAATACGGGAGTTACCAACCCAAGGATTTTTGAAAGACATTTTTAGGGGGGCACTTGCCACCCCCCCCCCCTCTTCCCACCCTGAAAATTATTATGACCTTCATGGTGACGTTTGCCACAAATTTTTCATCAATTTCAGGTAAAGTTGAAGTCTCCCCTGAAATTTCAAAAATGTTGACTTGACTCTCAAATTGGGTTCTAAAAAATACCCAGCCATATCTCACAATCACCAGGTAGGTAATCTGTCAGTTGATATGTTTGCTTTTAGAACTAGTGTGCTATTCTTTAGCAGTACTAGCAGTGTAACACACAACACTTTCACACACACACACTTGTTCACTAGATATACCAACATAAGACGTACATTGTATTCTAGTCTTGACTATTGGACAATGGATTTTCAAGGTAGAACAACAATACTATTGCATACGGCATATAGCTAAGACAAATTGCGCATTAACCAGAAATCTGACCACCACAATTAATTCAAAGAACTCCACCAAGTTTGTAAGACATAAACACACCCCACAACATTCAGATCAAGTTAGAGGCCACCTAATTCACGGGGAGAGGGGGGGGGGGGGGGGGGGGGGGGGGTAAACAATTAAATTACTTTGGATGTTACAGATAAGAGTCAAAAAGCCAAAAGGAGTGTTGGATGGGTCGACCACAATAAGAACATAAAAATGCGAGGGTCAGGGTACAAATGACATGCATATTATTTACACCTTGATTTTTTTTATTGTGTTACCCCTGATAGTCTCACTTGCCAATTAATACGGTCAATGTGGTACCAATACAATGTATAATATCCACATGTTCTTGCAAAACGGCATACAGATTGGAGCCAGGCAAACTGAACTGCTTTTATGTAAAAAGAAGTCAGGGAACAAAATTTCAGGGAGTTTAAATCAACATTATCAAAATGGGGTTTGTTATTTCCATGAAATTGATGAAAAATGGGGCCAAATGTTTCCATGAAAAGTCAATAATAATTTTTAGGATGGATTAGGGAAACCATTCTCAGAGGGAGCAAAAAGGCCTAAAAAATATCCCTGCCAAGTGTACATTTTTAGATAAGAGAAGACATGATTGTTCACTAGCACTAAAGTAGTCATTTCAATTATATGTAAATAGTTTTATGAATATCTTAGAAATATTTTCACAATTGCAGTTGCCTTGGTAACAATGATCCAAAGTGATAACTTAGAAAGCATACAGCTGTTAGACAAAATAATATGGTTTTTATCCCGCTAATACTATTTTCCCCTCCCCAAGATAAATTAATCTAGCTATTGTTACTACATACATTAATTGCATACTCTTTGCCTTACAGGCTTCAGAGAAGCAGCGTTAAAAATTTGGAGAGCTGTAGTTCTTGCATGATAATCCAAATGTTGACCACAATAATCCATCCCAGTTGAGTTGCCTACGCACAAACTTGAACTTGTGAATGGAGGATAGGCATCTGGGATTTGCATTATTGGAAAGGTTGCTCTGAACCGGGTAAGAATAGGCCTTCCGTATACTTCAAAACCAGAGCAAAAGTGTTATTCCAAAGATCAACACTAAAGTCTATGGGAATAGGAAAAACCACAACTTTCCTGCTCACACGAGCACCAGAATTTAGTCATTCTCAGGTGGTTCTTTTCTAGCCTTGGATTAAGTATAACTGTGAGTGTGGAAACGTGCTAGACAGGGTCTTCAGGTGTCGTATCAAGTGTACTGGAAAGTCTGGTATGGAAGAGGGTTTCATTTGTCTAACTTAAGTTCTGCAAATAACAAATGCTGAGCAGTAAATAGAAATAAGATGTCACCACTTAGTGTAGCCGCAGTTTGTGGCAATTATAAGTGTCTCTGGTTGTTCTTCGTCTTTATTGTGAAGCAGGGGCAGCTTGGGTTAAAAAAATTTTTTGGTTAGACCAGGAAGTAGGTGTGGCCTAACACAGATAAGATATCAATAATTTTGTGCTTCTATTGATATTTAACCTTTGTATTAAAGTCATTATTGTATATTTTAATAACATCATCCTAGTTTAATAATTTAGCTAGCTAATTAGCTAATTTGGTTCGATACTGTAGTGGCTGGAAGTTGACAAAATTACATGAACCGAAATTCTACTGCGAGATGACCACGGGCAACACGAGTGATCTCCGCAAGTTTCTGTTAGTTACACCCACTCAAATAAATCATTCACACCCAGGTCATACTTTACCAGTTAAAGCTGCACAAAATATGGTCCGGCTCAAGTCGGACTGGTCAGACTATCGATGCCTCCCCTGTGGAGTACATTACACACTACAGATTTTTTTTACAGTTCATCTTTTTTTAAATTTATCATTCTTATTTTTGTACTGCCGTTCTGTTAATATCAATACATGATTGAACAGCAATGGGCCGGTATCCACCTGTAACCTTGTACACTGTCAGGGGTTGCTCCAGCATTTGCAAAGTGGCCAGGCCAGGAAGTGGGTGTGGTTAGAGGTATGACATACCAAGCAACTGTAAACAACATCAAGTACTGTTATACTGGTGCATCTTGTGACAAAAAGTAATAGTGGCATATTTCCAGTTGGAAAACCCTATAGGTAGCCAATAAAAGTACTATTATGGTGGTGCAATTACTATCAGCAAAAATTATTAATAGTGTAGCTATTAGCAGTGAAAACTTATACAAAACTTCCCACGGGATAAGTAATTATTATAAATAGTCTCTACTCTTTGCTTTAAGATTTAAAGTGTTCAGCTTCAATAGTGATACTATTTCCAACTAGCAAACAAGCTCGATTGAAATTTTCAATAAACTACTCTACACGCCAAAGCTTCTCTGCGGAAAACTGTACTCTCACAGTCGGTGGATACTCTGCCGGTTAGGCTGGTCCACTTTTATTTCCAAAAGTGGGCGTGTCTCCTCTTGTATGAAATTCTTCTTTACCTATCTGTTATAATTTTCTCGCGCTTATTGCACGTTTTGTAGACTGTTCGCAGCTGTATTATGTCGGACTTCCTCCAGTTTTCCGACGGAGCTTACAATACTACTGTGTTAGGAGGAAGTCCACTTCAACCAAAGAACCACAGAAACTGGTTTTGAAATACACTCTTACCTAACAAGATTAACATCTATTTGCAAAGAAACAAAACATAGTTCATGCATAAGCCCTCCCTGAGGGCAAAAACACACAAAACAACAACAACAGCAACAACAACAACTATTCAGGGCTCAAGAAGCCCAGAACAGGCATAAGAGAACACTTATAATTCATTGTTTGCATTGTATCACTTATTTGTATTGAAACTACCTTACCAAATGGTCATACTAACATTTAATGATATTCACACTCCACTGCAAACTAGTAAATGCACCATCATGCTATCGCCGCAGACTTTGGAGTTCACATTAGGAGTTCAAGTTTGCCCCCTCGACAACATCAACAAGAAAAAAAACTCATACAATTTTATAAGTAGCTGTTGTTGTTGATCAGGTGCATTAAGTAAACCCTGGAAATTCACACTAGAGGTCTAATGGTTCTAGTCACTTAAAGAATAAACCGATCAACATCTTTAAAGTAACAGCACAACATAGTGGAATCAACTTACTCTAGAATCTAAATTAGACTTGTTAGATACAAGGTGAGTTCCATCTTCAACATTTCTACTTGCTTGCCAGTCACTCTCATCATAAATGCTATCTAAAGCTTCTTGATCGATACGGATATCTTCTTTACGCCCACAGAAGTACTGAGGGGTGTCAATAACATAATTCTGTGAACTAGCCAGATGAGGTACTGCTGCATCCATTTTTGAACAGTTAGATAGAAGGGGTCCACAAAATGGAGAGTTACGTCCTAGTTTAAAATTTTGTCCGCCTCTTAGAGTCTCAAAATAGCTGAAAATGTGGTAGGAGGGGCTAACTATGTTTGTTTAGTCTAGCGCAGCGTTTGCCCGCCAGATTCTCACGGACGACTCTTTAGTAGCGCTTTACTTGCTAGGCGCAAGAAGACTGGACGAGGGCGGAGACCGGAAATTTTTTATTTGTTTACCATATCTTTAGGTGTGGCTTGATCCAGATAGGTATGAATTTCATCAAGAAAAACAACAACACAGTCGAACCGCACCCTCCGCGTATCGCGCTTATAGTACGATATATATTTGCATTCAGCGGCGACCCTTTCCTACCGCATTAATTACACCCATTTTATCGTACTATTTTTTCCTCCCTTTTCTGGCCACCCTACAGCTCTGGGAAACCTTTACCTGTTTTCTTATCTGTTGATCTTGCCACATGTCGATTAGTGACCGCCAATTCCACTTAGAAGCCATAAAACTGTCAACACTTGCTGCTGGAGGGGGAGTGACAAAATTAAGGGACAAATTTGTTTTGCAGGTGAGGAAGCCAGTATTTCAAGTTTAAACTTTCTTATATAGATACCTGTATAAAATGAAGGTAAAAAAATTTGTGTCCCCAATATTGTACATAAAACATTGGTCAAACATACGGTTAAATCGCAAGTACAGAAAACATTGCGTACCACTGAAAACACAATAAATAAATCATAAATACATCTGGCATATTTATAACTATTCTTTATAGATCCAGCACTGTGTGTTCTTATGTTGCTTGTCTAGTACAGGTTTTCAAATCATTCCCTGCACTTCTCCTCGCTTCCTGCAACTTGCCTCCATCACCTACTACTTCCCCTCGTTTATCCTGTAGTTTTGTCCTGCTATTTGTTTCCAGCACCTCCTTTCCTGTATTTCCCCTCGTTTCTTCCTGCAATTCATTTCCAGCACCTTGTTTCGTCCTGCAATTTGTTTTCAGCACCTCGTTTCCTGTATTTCCCCTCGTTTCTTCCTGCAATTCATTTCCAGCACCTCGTTTCCTGTATTGCCCCTCGTTTCTTCCTGCAATTCATTTCCAGCACCTCGTTTCCTGTATTTCCCCTCGTTTCTTCCTGCAATTCGTTTCGTCCTGCAATTTGTTTCCAGCACCTCGTTTCCTGCACTTCCACTCGTTTCGTCCTGCAATTTGTTGCACCTCATTTCCTGCACTTTATTTATTTCCCGCACTTCATCACCAGCTCTCGTTTCCAACACTGCATCTACATCACGTTGAGGAATGGCATCTCACTGCAAAAAAGAAAGGTATTCTAAGTACCATCCTGACCAGCCATGCACTAAATGTTTCCTTTGTGGAAAATCAAGTCTTTTTTTTTTCACAATATGGTGCATGGAAGGATGATGAGAAAGAATTTCTAATAAAACATTGTGACACTGAACCTGAGCCTAGTGCCTGCATTTGTATTGCTCATCAAAGAGAAGCTAAGCGTTCTCATCCTCCCCAGTATTCTCCCAAATGGTGTACACAAAAATTAGTGGCAGCTAGTGAGCACACATATTGTGTTTATCCTGGCTGCAATATTCAGGAGAAGTTGGTTTCACCATTGTTTGCCCCTGTATGTGAAATAATGGCTGCACTTGACATTGAACATTGTGATAGCATTTTAAAATTGTGTCCAGAGCATTATCAGGAAATGTACAGGCAATTTGTTAGTGCTCGTCCTTGCGCAAGCTGCAATATTAACCCCAAAAAAGGCACACACTTCACAAGACACAGCCCTAATTCGGAGCTTGTCAACAATATTCTTGGAAAAGCTACCTCAGAGCAGTCTTATGACATGCTTAATTTCAGGGATATTGGATCACTAAATCTGGACAATTTTATTAATCATTTTTTGCTACAACAGCCCAGCACAATAGCACCTGTCCGGAAGAACAAGCTGTTGACAATGGTACCAGTTAAAAAAATAAACAAACGTGCAATGAACCAGAAAGACAAAGAACTCAGACAAATTACTAAATGCCTTCGGCAACGTCTTACCTGGTGCAATAGGACAGGACAGTCTTACAACAGCACCATTGAGCAATACTCCTTGTATCCCCGGGCCATTACTGATGAAGAGGGATGTCCACTGAAAGGAGCTAAGTCTGTTTGGAAAGACAAACTAGGAAGACGCTATCCTGGGCCAGAATTGCAAGTAGTAATGGGTAGTTTACCACAGCAATGGAATCCAGATACTGCGGTTCTTGATGGTATGTTTTTCTTGAACTGCAAACCACTTCGTAATGTGACATCTATAAGGGAATATAGCAATTTCTTGTTTAACAGGTTTGTACTACCCCAATATCAATCACATGTTTCTGAAGTTCATCTACTATTTGACTCAAAAATAAATGATGGAACATTTAATCCTAAAGCATTTGAACAAAAAAAAAGAGACAGTGGCAAAGGTGCATCAGTCCACACCCACGTAATATTCACTCCTGTGGCTGTGTCAAGAATGGCCGGAAGTGTGGACCCAGTTGTAACTGCCATAACTGCCAGAATGTCCTACCATCTGATGAGGTGCCATCTACAAGTGGCTTCACTAGCAGTACTGTAGCTCCATACGAATCTGAAGATTCTGACATCACAGACTCAGATTCTGATGAAAGCACCACTTCTGAAACTATAGAAACTGAAACAATATCAAACGTATATGATGATGATAATGACTTGTATTTGTAGTCAGTCACCAGTTCAGAATATCCTGTTTTTATAAAATTCAGAATACCCTGTTTTTATATTCATGATGTTAAAAAAAAAAAAAAAAAAGCTTGTACATACTTTGAATGAAAAATAAAAGCTAATTTAATGTGGTTACGAATTTCTTCGGACAAAATAGTTTTGAACATGTCCAACATAAAAAAAGAGAATAAAATTGTACAAAATATGTTACTACATTATTCTAACCCTGTGCATTTTGTGTCCCACACTCACCGGCTAAGATATCAGCTCTAGTAGCAGATATTCTTCAGCATCCTAACAAAGACGTTAGTGATATGACAGCTTCCCAAAGCTATTTCACCCTCAGTTTTGAGATAGCAACATTGATATACATTATGATTTCATAGAACTCTCTTTCATTTGAATAGCGAAGCCTAATCTTGAATCAGAGCAGCACTTTTTTAGGAGACGCTCAGACGGACATTTTGTTATGACACGCCCCTCATCTTTGCAAATAAATTTATCGCATATTTTACGCGTGCGGTTCGACAAAGACTACAAAAATCGTATACACTGCATACCCGTAGCCAGGCACCCGGTTCAGGTACTTTTCCCCTTATTCAGTAAGGGAAATTAGTGGCACTCGCCGCTTAGTTTGAAGGGGCCAAATTGGCACCCGTACAAACGCGCATGCACAGAGAAACCAAGACTTTGAGCTGGAAACCATAGCAACTGTTAACTAAAAACTATTGCCATTTCTACATAATGCCCCATCATAGCGGCTCATTTTCTTTTTCTAAATAATACCTGCCTAATAGTCGTTGCTAGTCATTGGTTTGCGCTTCTAGGGTCCAGCCAGAAGGGTACGGGAGTCTTCCGATAGGCACTAGAGATGATTGAAACAAGTCTATTGGAGGAGTCCACCACCTGGAAGCTTCAGTCATTGACCAATGTTGGGCCAGTTGTGGATAGGAAATGGTATGTATGTTATAGTCAATACAATATTATTCCATGTACAGCACCAAAAATAAATTCAAATCAGGAAATGAAACTATTTTCTGACCTTCAACAGTTCTTTAAAATAATTGGGTGGAACTAACAAAATCAGACTGGTGTACAATTAAACCCAGAGGTGTAGGAAGTGGTGGTGGGCGATACCGAGTAGTTGGTATCGATACTTCGATACTTCCAGAGGAAAGTGTCCGGTATCGATACCAGAGAACAGACTTCGATACCAAATATTACTATTAGCCCTGCCCAGACAGAATATCGACCTTTACCGCCTTCTCATTGTGGCCAACATTAACACTTGGTAAAGGTGGTTAATTTAATGTGATTAATTTAATGTGGTTAATCTCTAGCGGTTCCTTCCAGAGCTGAATAGAAATAAATAATCAAAATAGCGAACTTTTTCATCTGTAGTAGTTGCTTTGCTTACATGTAATACTCTTCCAAATCATTTTTTTGACAATTCATCTAAATTCAAAAGAATAATTTAATTAATTAGTGCGCATGCGTGGTATCGATATAGGTATCGATACCAGGTTCGAAAGTACTTGGTATCGATATCGAAAACATAAATCCGGTATCGCCCACCACTAGTAGGAAGCCAAATCAGATTGATGCAGCCACTTAACCACACCCACTTAACCACACCCTCTTGTCAGTGACTGAGACAGTTTTGAAGTTTAATGAACCAAGTCAAATTAATAACTTTTTAATGTAATTATATAGTCTATATTGTATAGCTAACATAGCCACTTGGACATAAAAGCAAACAACCATTTAAAAACTTACAAATGCCTGGTCTGACTTTAGCAGTCTTTGCTTTTGTTTTCTATAAAAAAAATTAAGCGTATTTAGCAACAAAAAAAAACGTCTGCAGACTTCTTATAATGCTAAATGGCCACTTCTCAAAATCAAACCAACGACCTCTGAACTACGTTTGTTTTTCCAAAAGATAGCTCGAAAAAATAAAGGAGGACAAGGCAGGAGCGGAGTTTCGGGAATATCTTCCAAAATGGTCGGTATTGGCAGTTTACTCCCCGCAGAAGACATGGCCACAACGACCACTAGAGTCATTGTGAGCCTTGCCCCTTTTTATCAAAATAGTGGTGTGGCCATGACTGCGTGGCCGCACCCATTCTGACATCCCTGAAACCCAAAGTTGGGACAAAAGTGGGTACAACTCCATACCTGCAAGATTGCTGAATATCCCATTTGCTGTTGTTTAGCTAACGTGTAGAAAAAATTTACGGTTAACTGTTTATGTCTGGAAGTGGTAAGTCATACTGCTGTTCACCATGGCCGAACAGTCTGATAAGGTCAAGGGTCAACATGCTCATTCTATTTAACTGAGCACCACAAAAAGATACATAAATATTATATGGAACATTATATAAATAGAACAAGAAAATTCCATCACTGAAATATGGTTCTATCATGAGAGCGATGCTGTAATTGGAATGGGTACAGTAATCATACCTACTTTTGAAATTCTCACTGTCAAGCTCTCTATCAATAAATAAAAAGATACCTGGTGGCACATGCTCACCGTTTAATATAACCCAATATAAGAAAACTTTACATGTCCCAATAAAACCAGAAAACCTCAGGTTTAGTGAAGACATCAGTTTAGAGCTTCAGTTTGCTGGCTGTCTGTCCAAGTTGTCATGCAGGATTTACACAATAAGCATGCGCCACTAATTATCTTGCTGTTTATATATGTGTGTATGTATACAATAAAATCAAGACGGAGATTTTGACTTTAGTAGTCTTTGTAGTCAGAATGTTGGGTTAAGTTATTGAATATACTAATGATGTGCTCAGCACAAATGGCAAGCGAGCTGGTCCGGCTGAAATGAATGCTAGATTCTCATATTCATTTGTTAGTTAACTGTTGTTGTTGTTTTTGTTTAGATTATTAATTTGTGCTATTCTTTAGCAACATGCCACACTTTTATACACACATACATATTTGTTCACTGGGTATACCAGCACAAGACTTACATTGTATTCTCTTCGCGACTTGACAAACAATTTTCAAGGGTAAGCAATCAAGATTCCTAGGATGATATGGGTAAGAATTGCTAAACCAAAGGATTTTATTTAAGCTAACCACCTTTCCAAAGTATGCTCCATTCAAAATGCTCTATTGTACCAGAACTCTAGTAGTTATAGCATTACATTGTATTCTCTGAGTGACTGGACTACTTGGCAGTGAATTTTCAAGAACAAATCTGTTACATAAGACACATAGCTGTGGCAAACGGTGCATGAACAAAGATATTTTACCACCACCACTAAAAATTAACTCTGCTAAGTTTGTAAATCTAACTGCGAACGTCTCTGGTAGGTAGCTGTAAAACCCAAAAAGTGTTGAACTTGACCGGTTGCTATAACTTCAAGGGTAACATGCTCGGCAATACAGGTGAAATAAACCTAATAATATCATTGTGAAGATATGTAGGGTGGAACAAACACACACACGCACACACACACACACACACACACACCACACACACATACACACACACACACACTAGAAGTTTCATTGATTGTATACCAAATCACCTGGAATTTACCATGATTTTTCAATTAGCACAAGAAAAACTAAAACAGCATCGTGAAACATTTAGAGGGACGGCTTTGGTGAGACAGTTTGTTAGTGATTAGAAGTAATAAAGAAAAAGAGTACAGTGTAGAAAACCCTGAGTAAGGGTTGGGATCTTTTATGAATAGTGTGCTACTGGATGAGCTTCAGGATCTCGCGACATTTTTGGAATAGTATATTGTATGTAGAAACAATATTTGGAACCTAGTATTTGGACACAAAATACTAGGTTCCAAATATTGCACACCATTAGCATAGCTTTAGTTGAACTAGGGTTTCGTGTAAGATTTGGTCAGGCTTGAAGAATAATTCACAAGATTATGCTTTAATGTTACTGCAATTGTCATTATGCTATCATCCCTCAGTGTGCATGACCGTGAGGGTTATATAGTAGAAAATGTGAAGCTTTCAGCTCCATGTAGCTACATAGGTACTAACTTTTGTGGGTAATGCTCCCTATCATTGTGTCACGTGAGCAATTAATTTATTATGGCCAGCAGTAGCTACTTTATTCTGCTTGGAAGCTCGCGAAGTTGTCTCTTATGAAGATTGCATTTACATGTACCGTTTTCATTGCTCGAGCTATATTGATGCTTGATTAATAGTCAATAAAATTATTCTTTTGGTCTGAGATTATTTTTTGTAACACCTAGCTATTTTAAGTAGCGCTGAGAGTTCGCACCTTTGGTGCTTTATTTTAAATGGCTATTCTTTGGGAAGGAGACTTTGCATGGGGTAAGATTGAGTGAACTTTGTAAAAAGATGTTTGATACCCCGTAAGTGTATTTCCAGCATGTTAATGGCTTTTACATATTTGACTTCTTTTTTTTTTCTTTGTTTATTGTGTTTGTGTTTGTTTGTTTGATTCTGTTTTGGCATGCAATGATGGCTATCAATTCAAATTACTGTTTACTGATGGTGAATGTTTATCACTTATCATGAATTTTTTTACAGGTTCATGGTTGTTTAAAAAAATCTGTTTATTTACTCAACCAATTTTTTTTTTTACTTTTTTTCCTGAAATTGTGGTAACTGTACAACCATAATGTTATTGTTGTAGCCATTTATAATTCAATGCAATTCTCCATACATGAACTCTGTAGCCTTGTTTACCACTTTCTGAACTCCTTCTGAAGGTCCAAGTATTAAGGGAGAGTCCCCGGCATGCCCTTTGACCTCTAGCTCCTTGTTTTCAAATTCAAAAAAGTAGCTGTGCAAAGAGAATAGCTCACTATTCTTTATTTTTATGAGTAGTATACATAGTAGAATCAGTCTACTCCTATTACTGCAGTGTGTGTGTGTGTGTGTGTGTGTACCACCACAGTATGTGTGATTGAAGTGTACCACCACAGTATGTGTTGATTGAAGATGACCCCTCAGTAGTATCTAGCAGTACTCCAACACAGTACGCTGTGATATCATGCAGTTGAATTCAGCAAACAAAACTCTCCTTTTTCCTCTCTTTATATCCCTTTTTTTTTTTGTTATGATTTTTTCCCCCTTTTGTTATGGTGCTCATAACTTTTTATTACTTACGTGACATTGTGCCTTATTCTTTTTTTTTTT
>WLWD01002878.1_pt1 | contig 46325 bp, 43 predicted proteins | sample 6712731 | NCBI WGS metagenome assembly WLWD01 (sample SAMN12718690, study PRJNA576275) | sponge metagenome | isolation source: marine sponge | host: Mycale hentscheli | place: New Zealand: South Island, Marlborough, Capsize Point | collected 2014-11-01 | reverse complement strand
CCTGTTCCAGTTCCAACTTCATTAGTCACTGAACAGAAATATGTTCCTGTTTGCTCAATAGTCAAGTTTTTTAGAATAAGATGAGAATTATTACTGTTATATTCAGTCCCATTGAATGTCCATTCATAACTATAATCCATTGGGTTGCCTCTTACTATGTTACAGATAAGAATGACTGTTTTATTTTCAGTGTTGTTATTTGAAATCGCTTCTATTCTGACCTCTGGAATTACTACATTATTACAATGTTTAATACATCAGTCAAATCATAAAATAATATGCGTTCAAGAACCTGAGGTGAGTGAATTACATTATGAGGGTGAAATAATATGTATGATTTACTCCACGATGTGGAAGTCGGTATGGGATTTACACAACCGAGGCGAGGATAGTGAAATGCCTTAATCGATCACAGGGATAAAACCAACTTGTACCATGGCAATAGGCTATAGGAAATGCACAATAACAAATTTAGATTGGACTGTTTACCTTCACCTCTTAGGAGGTGGGTATGAAATTTATTCACCTCAAATTGAGCAATCTGATTGGACAGTTTGAACTTACCCTGGTACAATATATCTCCTTGCTGACTGTAATAAGTGGTGTATTAGCTACAATATCTTTACTGCGGAACTTTGTACTAGTGTGGTGACTCATGATCAGTTAGTATAGTTAATTGACTGTGATACTCTGAGTGCTAGTTCATATAGGCTCCCACACTCCCAAACTACTTTAGTAGTTACTGACCTAGTTGAAAAGTTGTTTTTTTAAAATGTAGCTGTAAAAACCTGGGAACGCTAGCTGGTAAGTTAGGCTGGTACAAGCTTATTTGAGGGACATGAGATTGCCACAATTCTGAGTGTGAACAGTGATATCTTATGGACTGCCAGATTATGCTAGCATTTTTTCTGAAATAATAGACTTGAAATTGCATAGTGGAGTAATTCTAGATAAAGAATAATAAAGGGAATAATCCTTAATTATGAAAGAAAATCCAAAGTGTTTTTTTTTCCTTTTTCTATTACAATGGTAAGACATAAACATTTAAAAATGTTGATAGATGGTAGATCTTCATCATTTGGTTAAAGCAGTTGGGTTAGTGTTATCTACTCTGTTATTGTTTTCCAAAACGGGAAAAGTTTGAAACATAGAGCGCAGTCAGGTCAGATTCGGAGTTAGCAAGTCATGGAGAATCATGTTAACAGAGTTATCTTCTTGATCAACTCATTAACATACTACATCAGAATTGACATGTTAATTATTACCAACCAACCAATGAATTTAGTGGGAAAAACTGCTGAGCATAAAATTCACAATACATATTTTCTCTAAGATGTCTGATAAGGTTTTTCACGTTCATTGAACTCTTTATGAGGACATTCAAGGCTTTTTACTGAAAGATTAGCTAGCAATATTAAAGCCTCTATATTGAGTAATTCAGTTTAACAACAAGGGAGAATGATGGTTTCACTCGTTCATTCCATAATGTACAACTTTTTATACTGCAATTGTTTTTACTTATGTCTATATGAGAATAATAAGAAAATTTATAGAATAATGTATTATTCTTTTGGAGAAATAACAAAAAATTTTAGAATAATAATTCAAAAAATATCAAGCATAACCAGCAGGCCCTAGTGATATCATCAGGAAAACAGCTGTAAAAACCTGGGATCTGGTTAGCTGGTAGCTAGGCTGGTACTAGCTTATTTGAGGGACATGAGATTGCCACAATTTTGAGTGTGAACAGTGATATCTTATGGACTGCCAGATTATGCTAGCATTTTTTCTGAAATAATAGACTTGAAATTGCATAGTGGAGTAATGCTAGATAAGTTATTAAAAAGAATAGCTTTTTAGAATAATTTAAAAAAAAGAATTCAAAAAATAGTAAGCATTATCCGCAGGCCCTAGTGATATCATAAGTTATCTCACTGGTCAGGTTACAAACCTAAAAATTCAATTCTGAATATATCTAGTATAAAATAATTATTAGCTCTATTCAAGTATTTCAGCTCATAATTGTTAATATGACTAAATTCCTATTATAATGATTATATTTTCATCTCAAACAATACTTATTGTTAGATTAAGATGGAGTGACACAATAAAAAAAATGTATCATATTATATCGTTCAATAATGTAACACATTCATTCATATAATAATGGTATGTTTATTTCAATATCAAATAATAATTAAAAATAATGATATTTATTATACTTATAATAACTTTATAAATTTTTAACCAAATGTAGATGAACTTGAAAATAATTTAGCTATACTCATAAAGTCAAGTATATTATCAGGATATATACTTGAACAAATAGTAAACCTCTGCATTGTGAAGATTAGTAATTAATACATTTAAAGCAGCACATCCAATTACACATACCATGAAGGAACATAATGTCTTATACTTACATATTATATATGTTATAATATAACTTATTTAAAGCTAGAGATGTTCACAATGTTATCTTTAGGTATGTGACCATGAGATGACTCACCTGTTATCTCATGGCTGTATTGAGCAAGTTCATTACCCTAGTAATTATAGCAACTAGCCTAGCATCCATTTTTCAGCGTTTTGACAGCTACCTTACTCTAGTGGAGCCTACCCAACTGGGTTAGAGCAGCTGCTAAGATATCAGCTGGAGATGTGGAAAGCCCATAGAGAGTTTGCAACAAACTTACACCAAGAGTTACCAACAAACTACTTCAGTGAAGATATCTATTGCACTTGTCAGTGTGATATGGCTAGATATTTCACTCTCAGGCTTATTTCCACTCACCTCAGGCTCTTGAAAATAAATTAGCCTATTGTTGAAATATTTCACCATAACATACTCTGACTCTTGTAATAAGTTACTGATGATTAAAATTTAATATGGACCAGTACAACATAACAAGGTTTCAATTACCTTTTATCATAAGTGAGATATTAACAAAGAAAGAATTTTACATGATTAATGAACGTAATGTTTCACTGTTAACCTCCAGTAGAACTTGGGAATGTACCAATAAGTATACTGATTTTTTTGTATTAAAAAAGCGTCATATAAACAATATGTGCAAAAATATAGATAAATACTCAATAATAATATTAATTAAATGTATGAATTCGTACTAATAATATTAACTTATATATAACATTATGATGGACTTTAAAAAACTCTGAAGTCAATTATAATATCAGGGTTAATACTTGTTTAAATAGCAGACCTCTGTATTGTGATGCTTGACTTAGTACAAATATAGCATCACATCCAGTTTTAAATAGCATGAAGGAACTTTTATGTTATATACTTGCTTATTATGTGTTAATATGTTATTTTATTGGTGACTAAAATGTAAAGTAAGGATCAAGATTTTCAGTTACCTTTAATCATAAGTGAGATATTCACACTACTGGTATTATGAAAATCTGATGCAGTAGTCCTTCCAGTACATGTGTATACTCCATCATGTGTAGGATACTGGGCATCTACTATGTGCAGTGTAGAAATTATATTACCAATAGTAACACGATTATTAAGAGATGATAAAGAAGCTTCAGTAATAATATCTGTTTGGCTAAATTGAGTGTTTTGATTGTTAAGAGTCCAAGTGATAGCTGGTACTGGTCCACCAATTGAATTACAAGAGATGTTGATGTTACCTCTTTCCAGAACTGATAACCTCTCTATTTGCCCAGTTGTTGTGGTGGGTAATACTATTTATGTTAATAAAATGTTAAGTTAATAAAGTGTATGTGAAAGTATAATTTACCTGGGGAGACAACTGCAATTGTAGTACCAAGTCCTCCAGCTCCAGAATAGAAGATGTCATAAACACCATAATCAGATGTATTAGTTGGTTCCCGAACAAATATTTCAAAAAAGTTAGTAAATTCACTGAGTTTGGCAGGAGCTGATAAACTTGTACCCAATGTTGCAACACCTCTGTTCCAAACAATGTTATCATATTCTCCCTCACTAGAAACTTCCAAAACTAATTTATTAGGTATAGTATGAAATACCACTTGTGGTGATAATCTTGTAGGAACCGTAACATTACCTAAAATAGATTTAAGCATAGAGCACATTATCTTTAGAATAATTAAGCCTATAAAAATGTAACAAACATTTCTGACTATAATAAAAAAAATCTTGTATAGTATTAATGTGGCCGAGTGCTAATAAAGATTTAGTTTATGACTTTATATATAATAATAATTAAATGAGAGAAACAAGTATTACTATCTATAGCTAAGTATCACCAAAAAAAGTTATACTAATATTAATTCCATTATGACATCATAAAACTTTTTAATATTTGTGGGCGGAGGAAAGGAACATTATCACAAGAACTTATATTGTTTTGTTGGCATGTCATTTTATCGTTGTATTATTATCTTTATTGTATCATCTGCTGTGTGTATGCATGCTTTAAGTTATTGTCCGGATGTCTATCCGTGAACACCTTCACCTACGCATGCGTGTCTGTTGCTATTTAAGCTTGGACGCGCCTGCGTATCGTTAGTTCCTTCTTGTCTTAGTTTATGCAACACTGGGTTAATAGCCAGAGCGTTTGCGTACTAATCGACTGTGAAGAACTCTGGTGGCAGCGAGCCACAGAGTTCAGGCGTCTGCGTTTGTGTGAGTCCTTTGAGCCCTGTGGTCTACCTTCTGCTCTTCGTGAGCTTCCCTGGCTTCGTGCCTTGTGTTTTCCCTCTGTGCCGGCGGTTGGTCTCGGGAGTGTGTGATCCCTTCGAGCCCACCAACCCACAATTGGAGGCAGCGGTGCTGAGATTCTGATTCCTACGTTCGTTGATATTCGCTACTCTGTGTCTGACTTTCTACCGATTTAAAACTCGGATTGGACTGTCTTCGTGTGTGCGTTTCTACTGGATTTACTGCGTGTGCTTACGTGTGTCTCTACTGTGTCGTGACCGATTTAACATTCGGATTCAGTGTACGGTTGGACTTTGCGTGCATCTTTCCCGTGAAATCGCCATTATCTCCTTCTTCTACTCTATTTGGAGCGCCTCACACGTGGTTTCGAGAGAACTTTCGAGAGTCATTTTTTGTGTTTAGCACCTATTAGCTTGTTTCATTTTTGGTCTTGTGACTTAGTGTTGATTGCTTTAGTCTAGTGACTTGCGTGACGTGTTTTGTTGTCGTTTCTAATAGTGTATCACTCTGTTTGTTTTGTGCATTTCGCGTGCAGTATTTTTGTCTTCCTATTTTCGCTTTTCACCTTTGTTTTCCTTTGTGTACTTGTTCCGTGAGCGTTCTGCAGGATCGTGTCCTTTGGTCGGATTGCCTGGATGAGCCAACGTGAGCAGCCTGGTCGAGTGTGCAAGCGTGGGAGGCAGAATTTGGGATCAAGTGGTGAGTCCCTGTGTTCGGAAACCTATGGTCAAAGTAGTAGTTGTGCAAGTAGTGTTGCTTCTGGGCGTTCTCTGTCTTTGTTCTCTGGCTCTGGTGTAGGCGAGGTTGAGCGTGTTTCTCCTGTTCGTGTGTTAGATTTAGAATCGGGTAGTGGTCCAGTCAGTGGTGATACCCCAGCTAGCACAATAATGGGTGATGAAGAAAATCCCGATATCCCTAATGAGGTGGAATCCATAACCTCTGTGATCGATTCCAGATTGAAGTCCTCTTTCTCTGAATTCTTTAATGGCCTAGCGAGTTCTGGGTTGTTGTCTGGGTCCCACAGTAGTGGTAGTAGCCGTGGTAGTTCAGATTCCATAGATGCTGACATGTCTCGTGAAATTAGTCAGCTAGCAGCCCATAAGGATGGGGTGGACATAGCCAAATTTGTAGCAACATTGGAGTCCAATTTAGCCATAATGGGTTGTCCACGTAGACGGTGGAAACGTGTGCTGTTGCAAGAGCTCCATTCGGAGTCTGCCATGGAAGCCCTGTCCACTTTAAACAAGGAAGATGCCACGTATGACCAGATCAAGGAGAGGTTGTTTGAGTCGTTGGGCTCTAACCTGGTTGCGCTTGGTGTGCAGTACAGGGAAGAGTTCTCAGCGCTCCCCTCTTCCTCGACCCCCAGTGAGAAGTTTAAATTCCTTAGCCGTATTGTTAGTTCTTTAGAGCTCTTGTGTAAGTCTAGAGAGGACGTAGTCATGTTTTTGGTCTGTTCTGCCTTTCGTTCCTCGCTGACCCCTTCACAGAGGGAGGCGATGGATCAGAGGTCTTTTGAGTCGTTGCGTGAACTTAGTAAGTTTTCCGTTTCTATCTCTCCTACCCGTACTGCTGCTTCTTTCGAGAAGTCCAGCACGTCTAGTAGCAGGGTGGGCAGAGGGTCGTCCCCAGTTGTATGCTTCAAGTGTCAGAAGCGGGGACACAGGGCCTTTGAGTGCCGTAGTAGTAGCAGTAGCAGTGGTCAAGTAGTTAGTTCATCTGTTGGTAGTGAGGGGGCGTTCACAGTAGTTCTCCGGGTTACTTGGGAGTTAAACCTCCCGGCATAGTTTGTTACTCCTGTAGAGAGCCGGGACACAAGTCCCCTGACTGTCCCAAACGTAAGTCCAAGTCTGATGGTAAAAGTGATGGAGTTAAGAGAAAAACTTACAATGCAAGTTGGGTGGCTGTTAGAGATCATCCTTCCCACACTTTTGGGTTTGTAAATGGTACCAAATGCGAGATCGTGCCCGATACTGGGGCAGAAATTTCCATAGTCCCTGGGTGTCTAGTATACGAGGACCAGTTGACCGGGGATACTGTTGAAGTAAGGGGCTGGGATAGTGACCCAGTTACCTTGAGAGTAGCCATTGTGAACTTTGAATTTAAGGGTAAGTGCTTCAAGCACCGAGTGGCTGTTGCCCACCGTGATAGTTTGGCCGGTAGGGTGTTGTTTTCGATTCCCATGGAGCCGAGTACGGCCGAGCACCTCTTGTTGGGTGCCGCCACCCAGGCAGATAAATTGCTTGAGGTGGCGGGGCAACTGCATGATACCTGCAGCACTCAGCCTGCGTCTGAGGACGTTGCCTGCTCTGGTGATGGGGCGGTGGAGGTACCTTCCACCTCCTCCGCTCCCGTCTCTACTCAGGGAGAGGTAGCCACAGTGAACGTTGTAACCAGAAGTGAGTCTGTCAAGAGAAAGCGCAGACGTAGGAGACGTAATGCCAGAAACGTTGAGTTAGCTGAGCCTGTTCCTCTTGTGTGTGATGAGGAATTTGCTCGTTTGTCTGTCATTGATACTTCTCATGTTCCCTCTCTGTCTTCTGTAAGTGTTGGGTCTAACAGTATGGAGCCTTCTGTGTCTGAATCTGGGCTTCTGAACGGGTCTGATGAGGATGGGGATGGGGCAGTAGTTGGTGGTATCGCTGTCAGTGACGGGTTTGTGGTTTTGTCTCCCTCTACATCTGATGTGTCTTCCCTTTCTGTCTCCAGTGAAGTTGTTTCCAATGTTGAAAGTCGAGTAGTTCCTAGTAGCGTTGTTGTTTCCGATAACGTAGTTGTTCCTAGTGAACCTGTTTCCAGTGAAATTGATGACCTTGTTTTGTCTGTTCCCACTTCGAGCGGTGGTACTGAGTCTGTTGTTGAGGCTCAGAAGTCTGATGACTCCCTTTCTCCCTTGTTAGAGTTAGGTCGCAAGTCTCTGAACGGGTATTCCTTGGAGGATGACATGCTCGTGCATTCTGTTTTAGTCGATGACCAGTTAGTTGTGAAAGTTGTAGTTCCCGTAGTTTTTAGGGAGCGTTTGTTGAAACTTGCCCATGATAAGACTGCCCACGTAGGAGTCCGTGGGATGAGGAAGCTGCTGGGTAACAAGTTTACGTGGCCTGGCATGCACAGTGATGTATGTAAGTTTGTCAAGTCTTGTGATGTTTGCCTGAGAATGAATAGTGCCGGTAACAAGAAACCCTTGATGGTCGAGAGAAGAATAGTTAGCGTTCCGTTTGAGAGCGTGTGTGTGGACTTGGTTGGTCCTTTGCCGAAGGGAAAACGTGGGTCTAAGTATCTCTTTACTTACGTTAGTTTGGCTAGCAGGTGGCCAGATGCCATCCCGATGCGTACGGCTTCTGCCTCTGAGGCTGCTCAGTGTTTTATCGAGGTCATTAGCCGCACAGGGATCCCCCTTCGAGTGTTGTCAGACAGAGGTAGCATTTTTCTGTCTAAGTTGATGACAGAAGTTTGTGATCTGTTGGGTATTGATAAGTTGGCCACATCTCCTTACCGTCCTCAGTCCAACGGAGTCGTTGAACGCATGCACGGCAGTCTGAAGCCGATGCTCTCCAAGGCTGTTGACGCTGGGGTGGACTGGGTAGATTTCCTTCCTTTGGCGTTGTTTGCCTTGCGCCAAGTCCCTAACAGAGACCTCGGATATTCTCCCCACTGCATTGTTTATGGTCGTGATGTTTTGGGCCCTCTAGACTTGTTGTATGAAGGGTGGGTTGAGAGACCTTTTGATCCAGTCGATGTTGACGAGTGGCTGGTTTCCTTGAACGACAGGTTGGCTGTCATTAGTGACTGTGTTGTAGCCAATCAGTCTGTGTCCAGTGGCAAGCGGGCAGAGTGTTTTAAGAAGGGTGTCAGAGACAAACCTTTGGAGTTGGGGTCCCTAGTGCTCATGAGAGTCCCGGGCATTAAAGCTTCCTTACAGGCTGCCTGGGAAGGCCCTTACACTGTAGTGGGTAAATCGTCTAACGTGACTTACAAGGTTACCAAAGGCGATGATCACCCGGTGAGAGTAGCCCACAGATGTAACTTGAAGGTGTACACCTCTCGCCCTGCTTTGCAAGTGAATGCCATTACAGTTGTTGCCGAAGATAGCGGCATTGATGAATCTTTGCTTGTCAGCAAAACCTCCTTGGATGGAGACGTGTGTGACGGTTACAAGAAATGTGACCTAGATTCCTTGTTGTCTGTTCTCAGTAGTAATTTCAGTGTGTCCCCTGGTTTGTCCAAGGTTGGGTCCTGTGTTATTCTTTTAGAAGATGGGGCGTCTGTTGTGTCCTTGCCCCCAAGACAGATACCAGTTGGCATTCGCGAAGCCGTCAAGGCTGAGCTGGATTCCTTGCTTGCTGGTGGCATAGTAGTAGAGTCTGATTCAGATTGGGCTAGTCCCTTGGTACCAGTTAGGAAGAAAGACGGCGGAATTAGACTTTGCGTTGACTTTCGCCGGTTGAACGCGGTGACTCCATTGCGACGCTATTGGTTGCCGTCTTTAGCAGAAATTTTGGACCTGGTAGGTCCCTGCTGTTGTCTTTCCACATTAGACCTTACTTCTGGTTTTCACCAGATTCCCATGGACGTAAACTCGAGTGAACTCACGACCTTTGTGTGTCCCTTTGGGAAGTACAGATATGTTCGTATGCCGTTCGGGCTCAAGAATGCCCCGGCCATCTTTCAGTCCATAGTAGAGAAAGTGTTAGAACCCGTGTCTCACTGTAGCAAGAATTATGTGGACGATGTTGTTGTTTTTAGTCAGTCATGGGAAGAACATCTTACCCATTTGAGAGCAGTTATTGTGTGTTTGGGAGAAGCCGGTTTCACCATTAAATTGAGAAAGTGTCATTTTGGCAGAAAGTTTTTAGTTTACTTGGGTCATAGGATCGGGTGTGGTTCCCTTTCTGTGCCTGAGCATCGGGTGGAGGCCCTCAGATTGTTTGCACGCCCTGTTAGTAAGAAACAGTTAAGGTCTTTCCTTGGGGCCATGTCCTATTATAGACAGTTTATCCCTTCGTTTGCCTCCTACTCGAGCCGCTTGACTCCGGCGACCTCGCTGAAGGCTCCTCTCCAGGTGGTCTGGACCGGGGACATGGATTCTGCTTTTCGTAAGCTTAAAAGTAGTGTGTGTGATACATGTGTGTTGTTCATTCCTGTTGTTCATGATGTGTTCGTTTTGTATACCGATGCTTCTGGCTCGGGTGTTGGTGGTTGTTTGCACGTGTGTCGTGACGGTGAGGAACTCCCTGTCGGGTTCTTCTCGAGACAGCTCAGACCGGCGGAAAAGAACTATTCCGTCACAGAACTGGAGTGCCTGGCCATAGTAGCCTCCCTCAAGCATTTCGAGTTTCATCTCTACGCAAGGGAGGTCAAGGTTGTGACTGATCATCAGCCGTGTTGTTCGCTCGTAGTGGGATGTCGCCTAAACAAGCGTCTCCTCAGATTCGCCTTGGCTCTACAGCAGTTTAGTGTTTCCATCGTGTATCGACCTGGCAGAGCCCACGACAACGCAGATGGGATGAGCAGACAGGCGTGGCCCTGTGATCCGCAAGACTCCGCCTTTGTGGCATCAGATTTGCCCCCAGTCAAATCTTAGCGGGGGGAGTTGTGGGCGGAGGAAAGGAACATTATCACAAGAACTTATATTGTTTTGTTGGCATGTCATTTTATCGTTGTATTATTATCTTTATTGTATCATCTGCTGTGTGTATGCATGCTTTAAATTATTGTCCGGATGTCTATCCGTGAACACCTTCACCTACGCATGCGTGTCTGTTGCTATTTAAGCTTGGACGCGCCTGCGTATCGTTAGTTCCTTCTTGTCTTAGTTTATGCAACACTGGGTTAATAGCCAGAGCGTTTGCGTACTAATCGACTGTGAAGAACTCTGGTGGCAGCGAGCCACAGAGTTCAGGCGTCTGCGTTTGTGTGAGTCCTTTGAGCCCTGTGGTCTACCTTCTGCTCTTCGTGAGCTTCCCTGGCTTCGTGCCTTGTGCTTTCCCTCTGTGCCGGCGGTTGGTCTCGGGAGTGTGTGATCCCTTCGAGCCCACCAACCCACAATATTACTCATTCATTATTATGATTTATAGAATGTAATACTTTAATTTCTAAGGATCTAAAATTTGAAAACTAAAACAATTTTAGATATAACACCATAAATGAAAAAAAAAAGTGCAAGTATGGTTATTTGAAAAGAAATGATGTAAAATTGTTGCCAGAGAAAGTAATATTATTTATTTTTTCATTTAATGATTGAAATATTGCTAGTACGAGTTTTCTTATGCGAAGTGATAGTTTGTGTATCCATAATCATACTTACCAGTATCAATTCTGAGTGAAAAGGAGCCATACATTCGTGAACTGCTATCAATAAAGATGCACTGATACACACCAGCATCAGGAGTAGTAAAAGTAAATGAAAGAGTAGAACTTAATTGACCGTTAATGCCTACAACAGTATCAGTGGGATGTAAAGTAGATGGATTCCCATCTTTCAGCCATTGTACAGTAGGAATCGAATAATTCACTTCGTTATCTCCAACATGACCTACAGTGAAGGATAGAGAAACACTACTCCCACTATGAGCCCCTGTTCTGTTTGCATTAACTCCAGTTGTAAGGGGATCTTGAGATACAATCCTCAATATTCCAGGTGTTCTAGTAGATAACACTGAAAAAAATGTGTATAAAAACATTTTTATAATTATTACAACTGATGAGTTAGCTACCTATCATATTGAATATGTCACCACGAACGAAGTCTAGTCCAACCCTAGCAGTACACTGATAGACTCCAGCATCAGAAGACACTACATTATCTATCACTAATAGTAAGGTCGATGAGAATGAGGTATTGGAAGTTCTCAATCGTATATGAGGTACATCTTGTTCTAGTTTTCCTTCATCTCTATTCCATGTCATTGACAGAGTACTAGATATTGAGTTGACCTCACAATAGAGCCAGAGAACTGATCCCTCTACAATACTCTTATGTTCACTTAATAGCAAATCTGGCAATGATGACACTGATAATTTAGCACAGTGCATCACAGTAACACCTATATCCAAATAGCTACATTACTTTATATATTATGTCAGAAAAAGAATTAATTTAGTATTTCTACACAATAATATGCAACATTGGAAACTTCCTTCCAAATAAATTCTTGGTTTTGATTGGTGATAGTTAGGGTAAGTTCAATTTTATAGCATAGGAAAAAAAACAGTTGAGTGTAGGCTATACTTCTGGCTTCTCTATTTTCCTATTAGGGTAGTGGATTATGATAATAATATTACTCTGCATAATATCTATTGTTTGCAAATTATAATATTGATTAGACTTTTGTTTTATAAGAATTACTCTAACAGGGAGATTCACTAGCTCGTGTGAGCTCAATGATGCAAACTTAATCAATGCAATGTATTCCCACTGAAATTACCTCTGTTGTTATTGTTTTTATGCACTACTAAATAGTATATACAGTCAAGTAATACACGTAAATTCAATTAAGCATTAATTGTCAACTTTATCACAATACATTTGGGCAGTTCAGCAGATAAAAACTACATTCAAGAAAAATCTTTAACAACCAAAAGATTCTGAAACAGTCTGACAATTTGGTGGCATGGCTTATGAGAGGTGCCAGTAAAGGCTCCAAACTAATTGTGGCTTTTTATTGAGATTTGGCAATTCTTATTGAAAGTGGGAAGGGGTAAAAATTTCCACTTGGTAATCCTCCCCTTCTATGAAGCCAAGACAATGCTACAGTGAAATCAAGTTTATCAAAAACCAAAATCTGAATTTGACAGCAACTTGAACAATTTAACAATTATGTTTAATAATTCACTCAATTTATTTGGAACCTTTCACTGGCAACTCTCATAAGCCATGCCAAGTTGTTAGACAGTTTCAGAATCTTGTGCACAAAAAAATCTAGAAAGTTTATACAAAAACTGTCACATTACTAACATCTATGGCAGTTGTTTATACACTTTCTTTTTCTGCACAAAAATACAGTCATACAACAATTAGGTACAAGATAGAGCTAATTTTTCAATACGCAGAGAATGTCACTCTATCCTCTGCAGCAAGATAGTGAAACAAGTGCAAAATATTATATTACATCTGATACTGATTTGTTATATGACACTTATCAACACAGGTACATAAGGTGAGTCTATTTGATTGTGAAAAAAAAATCCAAAAATGGTTCAATCTCATGCATAACTAACCTTTTAAAAGTAAGACTAGAGACAATGTTTTTGTGACAAACATTATTTGAGTAGAAAATAATTGTGGTAGTCTTTGATTAGCAATGAGGTCTTCTACTTTAAACAGATGACAGCCAGTTGTCTTTTTATATCTTTAATGCTGTAAAACTACAGCTAACCAGTTCAATATCTAGTTTACATTCAAGTCAACGTTAATCTTCACTGGACTGCCTTAATCTTCTCTGGACAACGTTATTCTTCTCTGGACTCTCTGGACAACGAAAATTTCTCTAATGGATGCGCTGAAGTCTGGTGGCGCCCGATCCTATCAAACTACAAGATAAAGTGATTAAAACTAATGTTATCATTTGTCTGAAAATATGATTAAACCATTTTGCTTGCTGGAGAGCTCAAGCTATACTTTGAAAATGAAAGTGAGAGGCTTTGTTTTCAAAAATATATTTTCATAAATATAAACAGATTAAAAATATGAGTCAAAAATGAGTAGCTATGCAATAAAATTTATAATAATACTAATGAAACCCATGTGCAAAGTTTCGTCAGAAAATTTGGGAGTGCACTTATCTGGTGATTGCTTAGTAAATCATGGTATGCTCCCTTGAAAGTTTAAGTAAACAAAGTCAAAAACAACAATAACTGAACTACAAGAAATCAATTTGCAGCCTAGACTAGCATGTTTCAGTTAATGCTTGTGCCCCAATATGCATAATAATACCATGGCTGCATGAGTCATTTTTCAATAAAACAACATTTTAAAACACCACAGCAGTGGAAATCTGAAATAATAATCGAAAAACTGTGGTATTCGGATAAATAGCACTCTCTCAGTGAGAAATTTCACTCGGCTTGCCTCGTGAAAATTTTCTCGCTCCAATCGTACTACTATTCAGTCCAATCGTCACCGTCACTGTTACTTTTTTTATTTTTGACCGCAAGTAAAGAACACTGGCGTGCAGTTTTACCTGCTGTCTGAACTCACTTTTGGTCGTATTTTCCAAGCTTTATAACTCTCCAGCAAGTCATTCTGCTCAATATATGCGCTGTTACCACCATTAGCAGGCTTCCTACATGAAGTAGGTATTTTGAATCACTGTAAAAAGTGTAGTGTGCAGTGCACACTTTTTAGCCCTATCAAGCATGGTGTGCTATCACACTAATTGTGAGAAGTGTGTTGAGCACACTAAAATGCAAGTGTGCTCACAAAGTAGTGTGTAGGACACACTTCGTTATGAATCTAAAGGTGGCAGAGTGTGTTTTAGAGTGAGAAAATTAAAGCTGTAAGATTTTACTTTTATCAGCTTAACAGTGCCTAGCACATAGATAAGGAACACCTACTTGAACTACACACAAATAATGTGCCTAATTACAAAAAAAAGTGTCAGGGAATGCCCGGTATATTTATTGTGAATATATAATATTGATTGCTGGTTTTGATTTGGCATCTTCAACTGATCATAACGAATGAGGGAAGAATCATTTAATTAGCATAAATCATTTAATTAGCATATATTTTATAGTTTGACTTGTTCATCTGATCATGGTGAAGGAGAGAAAATGTCCATAAAAATGTATTTAACTTTTTTTTATAGTCTGACATTCCACTAGATCATTACAAAGTAATTCAATTTTTTATTTTAATCAGCAATTTTACGATTAAGAATGACTTTAGAATAATTTGAAATAAAGAAAATTCAAAGAATTACTCATTACAGTATTTATTATCATCATTATGAGTTTAATTATTAAAATAATATGTATATTAGATGAAATAATGAATATACAAATGGAAATGTTATTTTTCTATCATACAGTGGTAATCATCCTCCATATCGAAGGAGGGGAACCTGTCCAGAATCACTTAATAAGCATATTTTACAGTTGGACATCTTCACCTGATCATATCTGTGGGGTTTTCTGATACCAGCCGGGCGAGTAACGATCCCTCGGCAAGGTTGATCCCTGTTCGGTACTGGCACCAGACTCAACTCGTCTCTCGTCTCCCCGGGTCAACTTTAACAAGCCAGGACTAACCGCCGTAGCTAATCCCGCACCCTCCCGGTTGGCTCAGAGAGATTTTATAAATAGTTTTTAAACTAAGACAAACGAGAAAAAGAGTAACACAAAGCACACACATACCAGTCTTTTAAGCAAGTCCGATGCGCATGCCCGGACTTGCTTCCTGTCCTGATCATCACCACTTTGACATAAAACTGAACGAAACACAAAACAATAATAAACATTATGACAATTCAATCTCTGTGTCTTCATCTTTCATTCTTCTTATCTTGCTTATCTTTCTCTTCCTTCTCCTTCACTCCAGCGGAGGGCAGAACCACAGGCCCCCCAGCTAAGACATTGCCTCTCTGGCAAGTCTGAGAAACCAAGGAGATTCACTCCGCTTCGTCGTCATCCCAATCCTGGCGACTCAACCCATCTGCATTAGCGTTGTCACGTCCACAGCGGTATCGTATGTCAACTTCTCGATCCATAATCTTCAAGGCAAGCCTCATTAATCACCTGTTCAAATGAGTACTGGAGAGAAGGGAGGTACACGCTCTGTGATCAGTGTAAACGACCACGGGAGCACCATACAGATAGAACTCAAAATGCAGAAGTGCTGCCACAATGGCAAGGGTCTCCAGTTCGGTGACGGTATAGGTGGCCTCGGTACCACGCAGTTGTCGGCTATAGAAAGCCACTGGCAGTTCTTCATTATCGCGTGACACGTGAAGACATGCACCAATGTCCCTACCGGATGCGTCCGTGTATAAAACAAAGGAATCAGAACACACAGGCACATGTAAAGCAACACGAGAACATAAACTAACTCTTAATTTCCTGAAGACCTCGTCCATCCCCTGGGTCCAGTTGATCCAGTGTGGTGACGCGAGGGACACGGCCGGAGTCAGAACTGAAGAAAGCTTAGAGAAGCCATCAACAAACGACCTATAATACCCAACCGACCCTAGAAAAGAACTCAGCTGCTTCTTGGTTACAGGACGCCCATACTCTGCCATTGCCTTCACCCTAGCCTCTGGCATTGCAACCTTCCCACACCCAACTTGATGTCCAAGATACGACATAAATTTATGCCCAAACTCACACTTCTTCCGCTTCACCAACAATCCAGCCTTTCCCAAACACTCAATACCCCTCACCAAATCCTTCAGATGCTCTTCCCAGCTCCTACTAAACACTATGACATCATCGATGTAATTGGAACATACATCAGAAATGGGACGTAGCACATTCTCCAAGATAGACTGGAAAATAGCTGGTGCGTTTTCTAGCCCGAAAGGCATACGCACAAACATGTATCTTCCTGCAGGACAACAGAAAGAAGTCAACTCTTGGCTCCCTTCATCCATACGGATCTGGTGGAAGCCAGAGGTCAAATCCAGCTTAGACAATACTGCACTGACTCCAACCCTGTCTAAAATTTCTTGAAGAGAAGGCAACCAAAATCTTCTCAGTGGAGTGATTCGGTTTAATTCTCAGTAATCAACAGAGGCGTATACTACCGTCTTTCTTTCTGACAGGCACCACAGGACTAGACCACTCCGAGTTGCTTTCTACAATAATACCTGCCCTCAATAAATTGTTAATTTCTTCCTCAACAGCCCTTCTAATATTCAGTGGGATTTGCCTCGGAGGCAAGTTCACAACATCACTACCCTCACTAACTTCAATTGTACACTTTCCCACAGAACACAGACCTGGGCGATCAGAAAAGAACCCGCTCAAGCTACTTAGCACTTTTTGTAGCTCTCCTTCTGAGTAACCTTCACACAGCTCATCACTGAGCACACTTTTACCTTCCCACATTGCAGTCATTTCACTGTTTTCTTCTGCGATTACACACACAGCGTTCACATTAATAGGTCTGCAAACATACTTCTTAGTATTATTAATGTGCACCATTTTCTCAGCCTGTCCATCACTCCTTTTGACCTTGTAATTCACTCTGGACATCTTTTCCAACACAAACATAAGGTTCTTCCTATGAGGCTTCTTATGCACCGTGCAAACCACATCCAATTCTCTTAACGACTTATTTTTATTGAAAGAATCCGCCCTCTTCTTACTAGCATGCTCCCATTAGCAACTGACACATCACACTGCAGCTTCAACTTTTCCTGCAATGTCTCCACCCAAGAACTGACGTCCCACTCTCTATACACATCTTCAACCCAACCAGCATACACAATGTCCAAGGGACCCCTCATCTTTCTTCCAAACACTAGTTCATGTGGCGTGAACCCGGTGTCTCGATTGACTACCTGCCGGATGGCAAACAGAGCCATCGGCAGGAAAGAAACCCAATCTACTCCATTATCTACAGCCTTAGCACGCATGCGCTTCAACGTCCCATGTAGCCTTTCCACTATCCCATTGCCTTGTGGCCTATATGTGACCGGTTTTGGGAAAATCGTCCTAAACGCGGCAAACAATTTTTTTCAGTATCCCCGGTTAAGCCTTATGGGGTCGATTTTTTTCGAAAAATTTTTTATGGCAGAAATGGATAGACACCAGTTAGCTCTAGCTTATGACGCAGTTGTAAGCTCTGGCATGCTCTAGAACTCACACTAGGAGGCTAGAAACACTAGCCGGTTGGACTAGTGTACGGAGAGTTGCTAAGAAATTATTGGCGGGCTTTTCACTAACAGCGGGAAAAAACTGTAGCTAACTAATTCACTTACTATTCTACATAATTCACGTACTCACGCAATTCTCGCCATCATAGTTTCTTGGAGCTCTGCATTAAGCCTTTTAGACTTCTTTCAATCCGCCTGTAACCGGTTTATTCCATAGTGTCCCGGAGACACGTAGTAATAGTATACGGACACAAGGCACGCCCCCTGACCCCTTAGCAACGCCTTTACCCGGCGTTTTTTCGAAATCAGCAATAATAAGTTTAGCAAAAATACTGAAGTGTTGTAGTGCGTAGGGCGAAGACGGCTTGTGCTACAGCTTCCAAATTAGGAGGATGGCATCCCAAGGCCCCGTGCAGCCTACTGGTAGAATAAATTAGAAAACTTTAGATGCCGCGTTTAGGCCGATTTTCCCAAAAACCGGTCACATATGTGTGAATGGAATCCACTCCCACGATTTCATATAGTCGCTTAGTGACCTTACCCGTAAACACACTACCCCGATCAGACAGTATCTTAAGCGGAAAGCTAGTATGACTGAATATAGAGACCAGTCCATCTGCCACCTCAGAGGCTGACGCCATTTTCATTGGGACTGCCTCAGGCCACCTGGTTGCCAGGCGAATAAAAGTCAGGATAAACTTAGCGCCACCTTTGCCCTTGGGAAGCGGACCAACAATGTCTACTGCCACAGACTCAAAAGATTCCGTAACTATGGGTCGCTCTACCATGTGTACTTGCCTATTGCCGGTTTTATTCAAATGCAGGCAAGCATCACAAGACTGCACAAATTCTAAAACATCCTTTCCCATCCCTGGCCAAGTAAACCTAGAGTTCAGAAGTTGTTTAGTCCTACGATCTCCAACATGACCAGTGAAATCATGAGCTAATGACAATACCCTTTTCTGCCTGCCCACTGGCAAAACCAGCCAACTCAGCAAATTCCCTGCATCATCTATCATCTGTTGAAACAACAGCTCATTCCTCCAAACATACCCATTCCTCTTCAAACTACCCAACTCTCTACACTGTTTCAAAGTGTCATCTTCTTTGACTTCCTCACTCAACTTACTAACGTCGGACATATCCACCAAGCTCGGACATCCTAAGCTCAGATTCTCGCAAGCCACTGCACTATCCACCTGCTCACTCACATCATTCCCAGCAACTTCTTCATCCGCCTCAGCCATTTCACCTTCACGACCTGCATCACCAGCAGAAGTAACTGCTTCATATTCATTGGCAACTTCAGAGCTAACTACTAAAGGTTCTATCAAAGGGACAGGAGGTACAGTGTCTTGCTCCTTCACTCTCTCTACCTCATATGCTAAGGATTGTTGCCATGCCCCAGCTCTAGTCAGTACATTCACCTCTGCTGGTGTTTAGACCTCTGGGGTATCCTCAGATGCCGCGATCTTGGCCTCCTTAACATCAGAAGCCCTAACTGCGTCCACCAACAGTTTCCGAGCCATGGAACCACCCATGGGCACGGAAAACAGATTGATTGCTCTTCTTGAGATTCCAGGATGGAACAAAGTCTTGACCGGGACCTCCCAAACCAATCGGTTGTAGATCGGACGGTTGCAAACTTTATCACACAACATGCCCGCATGGGCAACAGCAACTTGCCTCATCAAAGATTCACCATCAATTTCAAACTCTACTTCAGCCATACAGAGATGAACCGGGACACAAATAGCACCTCTGACTTCAACTATTTCTGGCAGCAATTGGCTTTCATATACCAAATTGCAAGGGACCACAGTAATCTCTGCCCCTGTGTCTAGAGCTATCTCGCACTTGAAGCCATTGACTTTCCCTTCAATTAGGGGGAAATTGCTACCGACCGCCAACTAATTGGTATGTTTGGGTTTAGAACCAGACCTGATTCCTAAGTTCCTATGGGTACTGTCACTGCTCTTGTTATGAGTGTTCTGAGTGTTCTTCTCTAGTTTGTTTGGGCACTCTGGGGACTTGTGTCCTGACTGGTTACATGTAAAACAAACTACACGAGAGTATCTGTCGTCTTGTCTGACCCTGCACTCATAGGATTTGTGGCCATATCCATGACAGCGAAAACACTTAGGAACGTTACCACTCTCTCTTTTCACTGCCTTTAATTGGTCTTTGGTACGGGCATTAGTAACTTTCAATGTTGTAGCCACCTCACTCAGGTCATTAACCCACTCGTTCCCGAATTGTTTGGACGCACGTGGAAAAATCTAATCTTCCACCGCGGAATAGTGCATTACCGTTTTATTTTTTTAACTCGATGCTGGCTGGGAAAACCCCACAGCAACCATATATCACTAAATAGACCAAGAGTTTGGGATTCCCCTCATTTTTTGATTGAGAAAATTGAATAATATTTAGGCCCTCTACTAATACTTTAAAAAAAAAATTTTTTTCCCAAAAAATTCCACTTTTCCGATCAATAAAATAAACTAAAAAATAGAAATAATACTGTTTGATGCAGTGTATAATCGGACGTCTAGCTCCACTACAAAACAATTTCATATACATAAAAACACAAACAACAAAGATATTTGTAATACAAACAACAAATTATTCATGATCCTATATAATTGCAAACTTTATGATGTATTGTATGCGGTTTCATACAGGATTTTTGTTGGGGGGGGGGGGTTGGGCTCCGAGTGTACTTCGCCATACCCATTTTTTTGAACCTACACTACTTTGATGCACATCTTGCATAAGAGTCTATACTTCACACTGATGATCAGTGTTCGGTCCTATGCACTAAATGGCTCAGTTATGATAGGAACATAATGGGATACAATATCAGACTAAAAATAAATGCTTCTAAAATGTTCATTTCTATTCAACTCCCAAAATTCTAGGGGGGAACCCAGGGCTAGCCTCCCACCTGGTATGTATACTCCACACCGTTCATGAGATTAACAATTGTTGTATTGAGAAAGTGTAATTTGAAATTAAAAAGCAGTACAAGCACACACGTGGAATTCAACCGGCATGGATGGTGTCACAGACTGAACGATCCCTCCCAGGTTAGGATTGACTGGTGTACACACACACACACATGAAATTCAACTTACATGGGCATAGTAGCCCCGATCCAAAAAGATCCAGAGTTCCCTCCCAGGTTGGATCCGGAAGCGCCGCATACTGTTTGTCCACGGTTGCTCTCTCTCATTCCACAAACGCACGCACACACATATACACACACACACACACACAAGAAAAAAGAAGCTACAGGAAAATACAGATCATACACATAAATGTATAATTTATTATACATAAATTGACTGGTGTACACACACACACACATGAAATTCAACTTACATGGGCATAGCAGCCCCGATCCAAAAAGATCCAGAGTTCCCTCCCAGGTTAGATCCGGAAGCGCCGCATACTGTTTGTCCACGGTTGCTCTCTCTCATTCCACAAACGCACGCACACACATATATACACACACACACACACACAAGAAAAAAGAAGCTACAGGTGAATACAGATCATAAAATAAATTTATAATTTATTATACATAAATTGACTGGTGTACACACACACACTCACACACACATGAAATTCAACTTACATGGGCATAGTAGCCCTGATCCAAAAAGATCCAGAGTTCCCTCCCAGGTTGGATCCGGAAGCGCTGCATACTGTTTGTCCACGGTTGCTCTCTCTCATTCCACAAACGCACGCACACACATATACACACACACACACAAGAAAAAAGAAGCTACTGGTGAATACAGATCATAAAAATAAATTTATAATTTATTATACATAAATTGACTGACACACACACATGAAATTCAACTTACATGTGCATAGTAGCCCCGATCCAAAAAGATCCAGAGTTCCCTCCCAGGTTGTATCCGGAAGCGACGCATACTGTTTGTTCATGGTTGCTCTCTCTCTTTCTACAAATGCACGCACACACATACACACACACACACAAACACAAGCTACAGGTGAATACAGATCATAAAAATAAATGTATAATTTATTATACATAAATTGACTGGTGTACACACACACACACACACACATGAAATTCAACTTACATGGGCATAGTAGTCACGATCCAAAAAGATCCAGAGTTCCCTCCCAGGTTGTATACGGAAGCGCCACATACTGTTTGTCCACGGTTGCTCTCTCTCATTCCACAAATGCACGCACACACATACACACACACACACTAGAAAAAAGAAGATACAGGTGAATACAGATCATAAAAATAAATGTATAATATAAATTGACTGGTGTACACACACACACATACATGAAATTCAACTTACATGGGCATAGTAGCCCCGATTGGAAAAGACCCCCCCCCCCCCCCCGAGTTCGTTCCCTCCCCGGTTAGATCTGGAAGCGCCAGAATAACATTTCAACTCCACGCACACACATATACATCGAGTGTGAAGCTCCACTACAACACCACAAAAACACAGACAACGACTACGACAATAACAATACATATTACAAATTTTGGGATGTTCAGGGGGGGGGGGCGGGGAGCAGACACAAATATCAAAGTCTGTGGTCCGTCACACAAAAGATTATGGAGTATCAATGGGTGTGTTATCCTCTTTTTTCCACTCTCCCCCTACCTCATCCACCCGACTCTTCTTCTTCGGTTCCTGCCTTCTCCGACCGCGAGGACGTCCAGAACTCGGAGCAGGAGGAGCCACTTCCTCTTCTTCATCACTGGAACCTGCTGCCTATTCGTGTTTCATCATTGGAAGACTCAGGTCCGGTATCCTCTCCTTCATCACTGGAAGACTCTGCTCCTGTCGCCTCATCTGCGTAATCGGGGTCTGTGACTGCATTCACATCTGGTCCTAGTAGTATATGTGGTAAAAACTTTTTTTAATTTTTTTGAAAATTTGAATTTGCTCAAAAAACCACAAGCCACTTTCAAATCTCAAAATCAATGAAATATATATATATATTATAGCTAAACAGCCTACTCTATCTCAATATAGCTATAAATAAGTCCTTTCCACAACAGAAGCTTGCTATTTTTCAAGAGAAAGACAAGAGAAAGACAAGCTTACCTCGATCATCTTCTTGACTCCAATTTTCAGTATCAGAGTTGACGGGGTCTGGTCTACCAATCCTGATACAGGGCCTCCTATAGCCCTAGATGTCGTCTCCCTTCTCTCCGCTTGATCCTGAGTCGCTAGAGTCAGCATCAAGCAAGTCTAAAACTTGCACCGCATTGTAACTTCTAGACGCCATCTTCCAAAAAATGACTTTGAAAAAAAATTTTTTGGCATAGTTACCGGGGTCACACGACACGCTCACTTTTTTCCTATGATGTAATAAGCATTACCTAAGACTGTACATAATAGGGAGGCCCCCAGTTGAACTGGCGATTTTATAAAAAATGGAGAAGACAGTAAGTCAAACCGCAAAGTCTTGGTCGGCAAAGAAGCGGTTATTTCAATGTGTTATGGAAGGCTACTGAGCTCAAGCAATTTTTTGCTGCTTCTACAAAGCTCTGGAGATGACTGGATCCATAAATGAAGCTGCTGTGAAGAAGGTAACTTTTTTTTTAATTCGACTAAGAACCGATGTTTTTTTTTTTTGCCGAGGAAGAAATAAACGCAACTGCTGTGAGGTACTGTCGAAGCAGTCCTGGCTGAAAGCTATTTTAGATGCTTCTCCAATGCATTGGGCACCTGTGTATAAAATCTGAAGGTTTTAGCTATAAAGTAACTATTTTTAAAAATTCATAGAAGCCAACCGGTCTTCACCCGCTTTTAAGCGGGATTGGGAACGAAAGGGTTAAAACAAGTTATTTTGCGACCATCTATCAGTCCCTGCTCTGTTAGGGGAAGACCCACCCTGAACAGCTCTTTAGCCATTGTTGAGTGTGCAGTTCTGCTGTATAGTAAAGGTAGCCGCCACCAGTTATCTTCCCAGTCTATCACTGTATCTCATATACTAGGACTTCACTAAACCCGTACCAGTTCACACAGAAGAGTTATAAATGAGTGTTCAGATGTCAGACTGGAAAAAAGACCTGGAGAACTCAGAGGGTCATGCCTATATAGGCCAAGCCTCTGAGATCAGAGAAACACATGACTTTGAACTGACCAATAGAAAACCAACACACAGAGCACATGCAAGAAGAGAAAGTTCTAGAACATAGTTAGTGGTGCTAATGTTGATAATGGAGTGATAAAAGAATAACAGAAAACAACGATGTGCATGAGTTAAGCTGAAACAAGACAACAGTAAACGATTAAGGAGTTCATTCTCCATGTAAGAGTCCGGCTCCTACAGCCATGAAGAGAGCTAACTCCTCTTTGTCTTTCACCATCATGCACACCCTATCAACCAGTGCCTTCACATGCTTATACCTAGCCTCTCTATCCATGCTCTTTGTGTCTTCCTCAAGATCATTAACCCTCTCGTTCCTGAATTGTTTGGACGCGCGCGGAAAAATCTAATCGTCGACCGTGGAATAGAGTATTACCGTTTTATTTTTTTAACTCGATGCTGGTTGGGAAAACCCTATAGCAACCATATATCACTAAACAGACCAAGAGTTTGGGATTCCCCTCATTTTTTGATTGAGAAAATTGAATAATATTTAGGCCATTTACTAATACTTCAAAAAAAAAAATTTTTTTCACAAAAAAATCCACTTTTCCTATCAATAAAAAAATAAAATAAAATAGAAATAATATTGTTTGATGCATTATAATACCAATATTATATAAGTTCAACAATAAAATATGTTATTTGTGTGTGGTGCTGATTGTGATCATGTAGGAGACATCTATGAGTGTCCACAAGGAACGTATGCCATCAGACGTTGAGCTCCACTACAAAACAATTTCATTAACACAAACAACAAAGATATTTGTAATACAAACAACAAATTATTCATGATTCTATATAATTGCAACTTTATGATGTATTGTATGCGGTTTCACACAGGATTTTTGTTTGGAGGGGGTGGGGGTGGGGCTCCGAGTGTACTTCGCCACACCCATTTTTTGGAACCTACACTACTTTGATGCACATCTTTGCATAAGAGTCTATACTTCACACTGATGATCAGTGTTCGGTCCTATGCTCTAAATGACTCAGTTATGATAGAAACATAATGGGATACAATATCAGACTAAAAATAAATGCTTCCAAAATGTTCATTTCTATTCAACTCCCAAAATTCTAGGGGGGAACCCAGGGCAAACCTCCCACTGTATGAACCCCTGGTATGTATACTCCACACTGTACATGATAGAAACAATCGTTGTATTGAGAAAGTGTAATTTGAAAAAGAAAAGCAGTACGAGCACACACGTGGAATTCAACTTACCCGGCATGGATGGTGTCACAGACTGAACGATCCCTCCCAGGTTAGTATCCGGAACCTCCATACAATACCAAAAAAACACAGACAACAATGATATTTGTAACATAACAGCTGGCCTCGCTGATTTGCCCCCCCCCCCTCCCCCGTCATTACTATTCACTGACATTCTTGTACCATAACCCCCCCCCCCTCCGCCCCAGCTGGACACCCAAATATCAGTAAGTTGAAATGAAATTCAACTTACCCGGCATGGATGATGTCACAGACCGAAAAAGACCCCCGAGTTCGTTCTCTCCCAGGTTGGATCCGGAAGTGCCACATACTGTTTGTCCATGGTTGCTCTCTCTCTTTCCACAAATGCACGCACACACATACACACACAAACACACAAGAAAAAAGAAGCTACAGGTGAATACAGATCATAAAAATAAATGTATAATTTATTATACATAAATTGACTGGTGTACACACACACACACACACATGAAATTCAACTTACATGGGCATAATAGTCACGATCCAAAAAGATCCAGAGTTCCCTCCCAGGTTGTATACGGAAGCGCCATATACTGTTTGTCCATGGTTGCTCTCTCTCATTCCACAAATGCACGCACACACATACACACACACACACTAGAAAAAAGAAGATACAGGTGAATACAGATCATAAAAATAAATGTATAATATAAATTGACTGGTGTACACACACACACATACATGAAATTCAACTTACATGGGCATAGTAGCCCTGATTGGAAAAGACCCCACCCCCCCTCCCCCCCGAGTTCGTTCCCTCCCCGGTTAGATCTGGAAGCGCCAGAATAACATTTCAACTCCACGCACACACATATACATCGAGTGTGAAGCTCCACTACAACACCACAAAAACACAGACAACGACTACGACAATAACAATACATATTACAACTTTTGGGATGTTCAGGGGGGGGGGAGCAGCCACAAATATCAAAGTCTGTGGTCCGTCACACAAAAGATTATGGAATATCAATGGGTGTGTTGTCCTCTTTCTTCCACTCTCCCCCTACCTCATCCACCCGAATCTTCTTCTTCGGTTCCCGCCTTCTCCGACCGCGAGGACATCCAGAACTCAGAGCAGGAGGAGCCACTTCCTCTTCTTCATCACTGGAACCTGCTGCCTATTTGTGTTTCATCATTGGAAGACTCAGGTCCGGTATCCTCTCCTTCATGACTGGAAAACTCTGCTCCTGTCGCCTCATCTGCGTAATCGGGGTCGGTGACTGCATTCACATCTGGTCCTAGTAGTATATGTGGTTAAAAAAAGTTTTAATTTTTTTGAAAATTTGAAATTGTTCAAAAAACCACAAGCCACTTTCAAATCTCAAAACTCAATGAAATATATATATATTATAGCTAAACAGTTTACTCTATCTCAATATAGCTATAAATAAGTCCTTTCCACAACAGAAACTTGCTATTTGTGACCGGATTTGAAAAAATCCGCCGAAACGCGGCAAACAATTTTTTTCAGTATCACCGGGTAAAGCCTTATGGGTCGATTTTTTCGAAAAAAATTTTATGGCAGAAATGGATAGATACCAGTTAGCTCTAGCTTATGACGCAGTTGTAAGCTCTGGCGTGCTCTAGAACTCACACTAGGAGGCTAGAAACACTAGCCGGTTGGACTCGTGTACGGAGAGTTGCTAAGAAATTATTGGCGGGCTTTTCACTATCAGCCGGGGAAAAAACTGTAGCTAACTAATTCACTTACTATTCTACATGCAATTCACGTCATCATAGTTTCTTAAGGAGCCCTGCATTAAGCCTTTTAGACTTCTTTCAATCCGCCTGTAACCGGTTTATTCCATAGTGTCCCGGAGACACGCAGTAATAGTATACGGACACAAGGCATGCCCCCTGACTTTAGCAACGCCTTTACCCGGCGTTTTTTCGAAATCAGCAATAATAAGTTTAGCAAAAATACTGAAGTGTTGTAGTGCGTAGGGCGAAGACGGCTTGTGCTACAGCTTCCAAAGTAGGAGGAAGGCATCCCAAGGCCCCGTGCAGCCTACTGGTAGAATAAATTAGAAAACTTTAGATGCCGCGTTTAGCCAAGTTTTCACAAATCCGGTCACATTTTTCAAGAGAAAGACAAAAGAAAGACAAGCTTACCTCGATCATCTTCTTGACTCCCATTTTCAGTATCAGAGTTGACGGGGTCTGGTCCACCAACCCTGATACAGGGCCTCCTATAGCCCTAGATGTCGTCTCCCTTCTCTCCGCTTGATCCTGAGTCGCTAGAGTCAGCATCAAGCAAGTCTAAAACTTGCACCGCATTGTAACTTCTAGATGCAATCTTCCAAAAAATGACTTTGAAAAAAAATTTTTTTTTGCATAGTTACCGGGGTCACACGACACGCTCACTTTTTTCCTATGATGTAATAAGCATTACCTTAGACTGTACGTAATAGGGAGGTCCCCAGTTGAACTGGCGATTATATAAAAAATGGAGAAGACAGTAAGTCAAACCGCAAAGTCTTGGTCGACAAAGAAGCGGTTGTTTCAATGTGTTATGGAAGGCTACTGAGCTCAAGCAATTTTTCGCTGCTTCTACAAAGCTCTGGAGATGACTGGATCCATAAATGAAGCTGCTGTGAAGAAGGTAACTTTTTTTTAAATTCGACGGAGAACCGATGTTGTTGTTTTTTGCCGAGGAAGAAATAAACGCAACTGCTGTGACATACTGTCGAAGCAGTCCTGGCTGAAAGCTATTTTAGATGCTTCTCCAATGCATTGGGCACCTGTGTATGCAATCTGAAGGTTCTAGCTATAAAGTAACTATTTTTAAAAATTCGGAGAAGCCAACCGGTCTCACCCCGCTTTAAAGCGGGATCCGGAACGAAAGGGTTAAACAGTTTGATCTCAAGATCCCTTCTGCTTAGCCCCACCTTCTCCAACAGCTTCCACTTCAAACTGTCATATGTGCATCCTTCCTCGTCAACCAAATGTACAACGTGTTCCCTCACTTTACGGGTGAGTTTAGACAGCAAGATTCTCTTGTATTGGGCACGGCTCACATCTATGTCTCTCAGGTCTGCCTCCATCCCCCTAATAAATTTGGAGATCTCTGCCATCCTTATAATTGGGGATACTGTCTACCATCCTACCCTTATCTAACAATGTGACCGACCCCCTGCTGTCACTAGCCTTCATTAGGCCCGCCATCATGCCCTAAAACATCCTCATAAATTCATGTGCACTTGACTCACCACTACCACCACCCAAGTCCGAACCCACAGGTGAAGGAACTCTTTCCACCCTATCACTCACACTAGGCTCTCTTGGTACTTCCCGTTCCTCAACACCACTCATACTGTCTATAATTACAACACTACTCTCCACACCAGAATCACCTGTACTCTCAACAGTCAAACTTCCCACAACACTTTCTACACTAGTAACACTTCCAGCACCCTCACCACAGATACCAGAAGAAATACTCACAGAACCAGATGCACCACTGTCTTTCAGCTCTTCCACTAATGCACTATGCTCCACTTTCCTTCTGCATGCTCTGTCCAATTGCGACCTCGCCGTCATCCACACAGGCCTTAGACACAGAAGACTTCAGAAGCCTACAAGAAAACAGAAAAGACAAAACAAAAAATTGTTATTGTCCAGTACGCGTGGCGCTTGTATTTAATACTTTTTTTTATTCTGGACAGGTTCCCCTCCTTTAATAAGATCAGGCAAAGATACCAAACCAAAAAAAATATGCTAATTAAGTGATTCTGGACAGGTTCCCCTTCTTCGATATGGTCAGGCGAAGATGTCAAACCATAAAATATGCTAATTCTAGACAAGTTCCCCTCCTTCGATATGATCAGGCAAAACCATAAAATATGCTAATTAAGTGATTCTGGACAGGTTCCCCTCCTTCGATATGATCAGGCAAAGATGTCGAACAATAAAATTATGCTAATTAAGCGATTCTGGACAAGTTCCCCTCCTTCGATATGATCAGGCGAAGATGTCGAACAATAAAATTATGCTAATTAAGTGATTCTGGACAAGTTCCCCTCCTTCGATATGATCAGGTGAAGATGCCAAACTATAAAATATGCTAATTAACCGATTCTGGACAAGTTCACCTCCTTCGATATTATGATCAGGCAAGATGTCAACAATAAAATTATGCTCTAAGTGATTCTGAACAAGTTCCCCTCTTTCAATATGATCAGGTGAAGATGCCAAACCATAAAGTATGATAATTAAGTGATTCTGGACAAGTTCCCCTCCTTCGATATGATCAGGTGAAGATGCCAAACCATAAAATATGCTAATTAAGCGATTCTGGACAAGTTCCCCTCCTTCGATATTGTGGTTCTGCCCTCTGCTGGAGTGAAGGAGAAGGAAGAGAAAGATAAGCAAGATAAGAAGAATGAAAGATGAAGACATAGAGATTGAATTGTCATAAATGTTTATTATTGTTTTGTGCGTCAAATAGTTTCGTTAACTTTTATGTCATTAGCTAACAGGAAGTAGTGATGATCAGGACAGGAAGCAAGTCCGGGCATGCGCGTCGGACTTGCTTAAAAGACTGGTATATGTGTGTGCTTTGTGTTATTTTTTTCTCGTTTGTCTTAGTTTAAAAAATATTTATAAAATCTCTCTGAGCCAACCGGGAGGGTGCGGGATTAGCTACGGCAGTTAGTCCTGGCTTGCTAAAGTTGACCTGGGGAGACGAGAGACGAGTAGAGTCTGGTGCCAGTACCGAACAGGGATCTACCTTGCCGAGGGATCGTTACTCGCCCGGAAGGTATCAGAAAACCCCACAATTGGCGACAGCGGTGATTCGGATTTGCTATCGAGTCTCCACGACATCGATCAGGCTACAAACTGTTTTATGTTCTGCATAATTTTATTGTTCGACATCTTCGACTGATCATATCGAAGGAGGGGAACTTGTCCAGAATTGCTTAATTAGCATATTTTACTGTACGACATCTTTGCCTGATCATATCGAAGGAGGGGAACCAGTCCAGAATCGCTTAATTAGCATATTTTACGGTTCGACATCATCCCTGATCATATCGAAGGAGGGGAACCTGTCCAGAATCACTTAATTAGCATATTTTACAGTTCGACATGTTCACCTGATCATATCAAAGGAGGGGAATTAGTCCAGAATCGCTTAATTAGCATATTTTACGGTTCGACATCATCCCTGATCATATCGAAAGAGGGGAACCTGTCCAGAATCACTTAATTAGCATATTTTACAGTTCAACATGTTCACCTGATCATATTGAAGGAGGGGAACCTGTCCAGAATCGCTTAATTAGCATAATTTTATTGTTCGACATCTTTGCCTGATCATATCGAAGGAGGGGAACCTGTCCAGAATCACTTAATTAGCATATTTTATGGTTTTGCCTGATCATATCGAAGGAGGGGAACTTGTCTAGAATTAGCATATTTTATGGTTTGACATCTTCGCCTGACCATATCGAAGAAGGGGAACCTGTCCAGAATCACTTAATTAGCATATTTTTTTGGTTTGGCATCTTTGCCTGATCTTATTAAAGGAGGGGAACCTGTCCAGAATCACTTAATTAGCATATTTTATGGTTTGACATCTTCGCCTGATCATATCGAAGGAGGGGAACTTGTCCAGAATCACTTAATTAGAATAATTTTATTGTTGGACATCTTTGCCTGATTTTATTAAGGGAGGGGAACCTGTCCAGAATCAGTTAATTAGCATATTTTATGGTTCGATATCTTCGCCTGATCATATCAAGGAGTGGAACTTGTCCAGAATCACTTAATTAACATATTTTATTGTGTGACATTGAAGAATTTGAACGTATCAAGCATTATTAGCTATTTATAACTAGAATTAACAATCAGTCAGTTGTTGCAATAATTTAATTTATCTTTCATGAATCCCACTTAGCCACCTATGATGTATGTATTGAGATGTAACAATTGTTAAAATACAGAAGTCAATGTCTTTCACTGTAGCAAATTCTTGAAACTGTGTTCCTGCTCTGGATAGCTTGTTCTAAATACTGGCTATAGCTACTATGCCTACTATAATATTAGGAGATGATGCTGTGGGATGTAGCTAAGCCATCCAGAGTCCTAAGTATCGATTCTGCTGTGATTCAAAGGTACCATTAGCTGTGAACAGCCAGTTGCAGCTGTCTTCGTAACAGCTTCAACTATAACAACTGAAGGAGTATTTCATATGCATTGAAACTGAGTAATATTATATATGCAAGTAGAGAAAGCATGCAGCTAAAAAAAATAGTGGACATGGGAAAAAATTCTAAGGAAAAAATGAGTCAAAGATTACAAATGAGATACAGCTTCAAATGTTTTCAACAAGATTACTGTAAGCATAATAAAAAAAGAGCAATGAGGTGATATAAACTTAATACTGCATGGTCAAGTGAGTCCGAGGGCTTGCATATCAAATACATTTTGGGTGTGTGATATGTCACTTCAAATGAATGATAATGACTTGAAAAACCAAGCGTCTGTAAATCTTCTAGAACAAAATACAAGCACATTAACTCATCCACAATAATCTCATCAATGATGCCAAAGTTTGAGACTAAATCTGTTCCAGTCACCACAACACTGTCATGACTGTATCTAGTTCCAGATATTTCTATCCATTTAAGACTATACATGAAGACAAAATAAATGATAATGTACACAGCAAAAAGCAAATCTTACCTTTTCAAAGTTGAATCATTTGTGAGTTCAGTTAGCACGGAAACTATTTTTGTCCTTGTGGTTCACATCAGAGAGTAGGTTCAGGAATGCTGTTTAAAGAGTAAAAATGGTTAATATAATTTTTTTTTAACATTTAACTTCTAATTAAGTGCTTACATGGTCCAACCATAGTATTTTTTTCCACAATTTGTGTTACTGTGCTAAATGAGTAGCATTTGCTGATGTCGATTAGCTAAAGTCTTTGGAATATTTTTATAGCACCTCACTCGATGGGCTAGATTCTTAAAATATGAATGTTGTTAGGGTGCGGAATGGCTAATACCCAAACCTAGATACTCTTTCCCAACCAAGTTGCTGGGCGAGCTGATGCTACTCTCATTAACTGGGGCGTAACTCCCAACCACTGGTGTCACCTTCTGAGTCAGTTCTTTACTGAATAAATAACTAAAAATATTTAATTATGAATTATAAAGAACATATACCAAAGGCACGAGAACTGAAAACTATAACTATGACAATTGTTTATATGTTAGGGGATATGCGTGATGAATAGTTCGAGGTAATGAAGGGCGATATGAATAGCTCGAAGTCATGAAGAACGACAATTGACGACGAGAACCCTGACGAAGACATCGACGAGGAAACTGAAGGCAGAAAAGAAATAAAGATAGGGAAAGGAAATAAATTAAGTGAAATAACATGAAATAAATAAAGTATACAAAATAAAGAAGATTATTTCGGTTATGGCTTCAACAAATGTTTTCCTTCAATAATATGCCACTATTTGTAAAGAAGGACAGTCAGAATCAATAGAAAAGAGCTCGTGTTGTTTGTAAACACTACCATCACAGTAATCATTTAGTGAGCCTTCTTGACATTGATGCCTTCTCAACACCTAATTATAAATAAATGTGCAGGTTAAAAAAAAACAATAGTAAAGTAAAAATTTTCAAATACTTCATCAAGAACAAAAGGATCGCAAAGCAGTTGCTTGAGTGAAGATACTAGGGGTACTTCATATGCATAATCCCATTGCCTCTTAAATCTTCTTGATCCTCTTCTCATGACAGTCACTAATTTGCTACCCAGCTTTTTTTCAATAGGAGCCTATTCATGTTGAATTTAAATAAAATCATTTCAGTTATACACTGGCTAGCTAAGACTCACCACAAACTTCATTTTGTTTTTCAATAAAATTTTGGAGTCGAAAATTGGACTATGTAAACCATGAAAAATGTCACTCAAGTAAGGTGAATGGAAAATTTCTCTCATTTTTTCTGACATTCCAATACCCATGTTGTTAAGCTCCAATGTCACACTTTCTTCCAAATGCCTGATGGTTTGCTCAACTATCGCTGACACATCACAAGTTAGGGCATCTTTAGTTAGACTGTGATACAAACCTAACAATTCAATTCTGAAAATATCTAGTATAAAATAATTATTAGCACTATTCAAGTATTGCAGCTCACATTGTTAATATGACTATATTCCTATTTATAATGATTTTAGATTTTCATCTCAAACAATACTTATTGTTAGATTAAGATGGAGTGACACAATTAAAAAAATGTATCATATTATATCGTTCAACAATGCAACATTCATTCATATAATAATGGTGTTTATTTCAATATCAAACTTTATAAATTTTTAACCAAAATATGTTGAAGAACTTGAAAATAATTTAGCTATACATATAAAGTCAAGTGTATATCAGGATGAATACTTGAATAAATAGTAGACCTCTATATAATGATGATTAGTAAATAATACATCTAAAGCAGCACATCCAATTACACATAGCATGAAGGAACATAATGTCTTATACTTACATAGTATTATTATATGTTATAATATACTTTATTCAAAGCTAGTAATCTTCACAATGTTATCTTTAGGTAGTGACAGTGAGATAACTCACCTGTTATCTCATGGCTGTATTGAGCAAGCTCATTACCCTAGTAATTATAGCAACAAGCCTGGCATACCATTTTTTTAGATTTTTTACAGCAACCTTACTCTAGTAGAGCAGCTGCTAAGATATCAGCTGGGGATGTGGAAAGCCCAAAGAGAGTTCTACATCAAACTTTACACTAAGAGTTACCAACAAACTACTTCAGTGAAGATATCTTGCACTTGTCAGAGTGATATGGCTAGATATTTCACTCTCAGGCATTATTTTAACTCGCCTCTGGCTCTTGAAAATAAATTAGCCTGTTGTTGAAATATTTCACCATATCATACTCTGACTCTTATAATAAGTACTATATACTTATGATTATAATTTAGAAATATGGAAAAGTACAGCATAACAAGGTTTCAATTACCTTTTATCATAAGTGAGATATTAACAAAGAAAGAATGTTACATGATTAATGAACGTAATGTTTCACTAACCTCCAGTAGTACTTACGAATGTACCAATAAGTATATAAAAAAGATTTGTATTAAAAAAAGCATCATAATTAAAATATAAACATTATGAGCAAAAATATAGATATAATACTCAATAATAATACTAATCAAATTTATGTATACATACTAATAATATTAACTTATATATAACTTTATTGTGGGGGGTAGAATTCTACGGGTCGTCGGTCGGCTGTGCGGAGTCGAGGCTCAGCCGCCGAGGTCAGGCCCGTGATTCAGTTAAGTCGCTGCCACCAGTCCTCTGGACAGCTCTGGCAACCTTCGCAGGACGGACAGGTAGCTAGGCAGCCTGAACCCTTCCCAGTTAAACCAGAGACCACTTCTTGTGATTAGATAAAAAGTAGTTAAGTCACAAAAGGCAATACAGGCATGCGTGCACTCAGTTTTAATACAAGTTCACGCGCATGCCGAGACTAACAAATATACGCACAGGAAATGTTTGGCTAAACTAGCTACTACACAACTAACCACACTACACAAAACAAAGTAAAGAAAATGTACAGTCACAAACAGAGCCTCCAACTAGAATTTTTCATCTTCAGTATAAATTGAAAAAAATCAGTATTTTCTGCTGTATTTTCAGTATTTTGCTTGCTAGCTACTTAAAGCAAGAACAGATTAAACTAGAACTATTTTTGACCAAGACATCTTTATAGTATCTTTTAAAAATTACCCACCTGCATGAGTTTTAGCTATAATTATGATGATGACAAAGCATTATTTACAGTTGTAATTCCCCTAAGAAACATTTTATAGGTGTAGAATGAGTTGAATGAGACCAGTAATAAAAGTATGAAAAGAATGACTACTAAAGATTAAACAGGAAATTAGCTAATGTACGATAGTTAAGTTTGGGACTACTTTTTGTAGGATAAATTGTGTTCCATAGTGCATGTCTTGGCCTTACTCAACAGTGCCTCCTCAAATTCAGTTGGTTCACAACAAGAGAGAGTGTTGTTCAAATGACATCCAATTAATGCAGACAAGGTTTCTGTGGAAAGTGATGATCTATATTCAGTTTTTATTCTTCGAACAAGACTGAACACTAGCTCACTGTCTGCATTAGACACAGGAGTAGATATGAGTTGCAAGGCTAAAGTGGCAAGATTTTTGTACAGAAGGTTTCCCATTGGCGACTTCATCTTGCTAATGAATATCCAGAAATTGATTGCATCACTGTCAATGCTAGGGTCAAAAGTATCATCAATAGCAAACTCACGATATTCTAACTTCACCAGATCTTTTTCAAATGTTACTGGAAAAATGCTGGCAATAGCATCAAACGAGTAAAGGGACATCTTTTGACTGTTCTTTGGTTCAAGAAAAGCTAGAGTTGACAACATCTCAGACTTAAAATCAAATACTTTCAGAAGTTTCTTAACAAAAGCTGAATAGAAAGTTTTCACACCATGATAAAATTCTGTTACAGATTCACCTTCATTTTCTTCTTGATGAAGAATAAGAGCAGTGGTGTTGTCTCCAACAAACAGATCCCGCACTGGAAGATGATTGCACTCATCAGAATAATTTAACTGGGTCAAATCTTCAGAGTGGTGTTGTATAACCTCCTGTTTAATAAAAAAGGACAAAAAATTTTCAACAATCTTTTAGTTTCTCCATACAATTTGTGTACAGTTGCTGTAGATGAGGTCTGAAAAGAAGTATTAAATTTGTCAAAAATGGGCAATACATTTGAAAGAAAATAAAACCATACTTTAGTGAGGGGATGTTGTAACTCCTCAAAAATAGATTTCACTTTTCCACTTTTTTCCACATCAGGGTGACTACAAAAATAAGAATAGAGAGGATTCCACATCTCAAGTGTGTGAATAGCGTGTCGCAGAGATAACCATCTTGTCACTGAGAGTTTAGAAGCAACCTTAAACTCTACGGAACAAAACTCAGCATAATCATGAAGAGATGTGATTCTTTTCACACTGCGGTGAAAATGATAATAAATGTCTATCAGAATTTCATCAATTTTCAATGGCATTGTCTTAGTGGCTGCTTTGACACATAAATTTATTAAGTAACAATTACAATACACATCAACAATTTTGGGTTGCTCCACTCGGAGCTTACTTATAACCCCACCTCTTGTACCTTTCATGGTATTACATGTATCAGAGGTGAAACTCAGTAGATTGCAAAAAGGTAATTTGTATTTCTCTAATAATGACTTAATAGAATCATATATTCCTTTATCACTTAAATCAATTATGCCAACTGTGTCCAAATGACGTGTAGCTACAACTTCTTTCTGTGGTTCAAAAAAGCGATTTAAAACCGTGAGTAGCTTGACTGTGGCACCTCTCTCATTAGATTCATCACATAACAGGTGAAAAGGAGAACATCTCACACATTCAATAATTAGCTTCTTTAAATGGGGATCAATTGCATCACATATAATTGATTTGGTTTTGGTGTGCTTACAAGAAAAACTAGCAGCAATCTTGGAATCAGGAAACATCGATGAAAAGAGATCAGACAGATGATCTGATGATTGAAATGACAAATTATGCATCACAATAAACTGAGCCATTTTAATTTCTGCTGAAATAACTTTATTTCCATGACATGAGCTACTACTAGACTCCCCCAAAAGGCTGGTAAGAGTTACATTTCTCTCCACCTACAGAAGTTTTGCTTTATGCTTTAAGCTATTCACATGACGCTTGATATCATTAATGCCCCCATGAGAAATGTTAAGAACACAATTACATAACGTGCAATTAACAGACCTGCTATTCCTGCTGCTTGAAGTGATGTACTTTGGTAGTGTCCAGTCGTACTTGAAACGCCCAGTAAGCTTACACCTCTTGTTCTGCGGTGGAGATTCACTACCGCTAACCTCGCATGTACCTTGAAGTATTTGCTCACTGTCAGTGTCAAAGACACTACTACTTGCCCCAAAACTGCTACAACTATCTACAAAACTACTGCTGCTAGAGCTTGAAGTACGACTACTATCAGCCATCATCATTAGCTAAGAAAAGGTAAAGGGACAACAAATAGGTTTCCGTCTAATCTTACCAGATTTCCATATTCCGTATTTATACTGGAATTTCCGTATAAATACGGGAAAATGCGTCTACTTGGAGGCTCTGCACAAATCAACCAGCTATAAAGCTGTATAGTCTTTATTTACTTCTTTCTTCTACTTCTCTTTCTTTCTTTCCTTCTCTCTGCTTCTGTCTTTGTCTGTGGAGGCCGGTCCTACAGACCCCCCTGCTAAGACCTGGCCAGATGGACCAATCTGATCAACCACACCAGGACAGGGCTCCGCAACGTCATCCTCGCACCAGTCCTGGCGGCTGAGACCATCCGCATTGCCATTGCAACGTCCTGGACGATAGCGAATGTCCACTGCACGATCCTGAATCTTAAGCGCCAAACGTATTAGGCGTCTGTTGAGATGGGAGCTTGTTAGGAGTGAGGTACAGGCCTTGTGGTCAGTGTACACTGTCACTGGCACACCGTACAGGTAATATTCTAAATGGATCAGGGCCGCCACTATTGTTAGACTCTCGAGCTCAGTCACCGAGTAGTGATGCTCCGCCCCACAAAGTTGGCGACTGAAAAATGCCACTGGAAGTTCGTCCTCCTCTCTAAGTACATGTAAACACGCTCCCACACATCCACCAGAAGCGTCAGTATACAATACAAAAACATCCCCACACACAGGCACAAATAAAACAACACGAGCACACACAAAGACTCATGCAACAAACGAAATGCTGCATCCATCTCCTCAGTCCAGACGACCCGAAGTGGAGAGGAGAGAGCAACAGCTGGGGTCAGGAGAGCAGAGAGACGAGCAAAGCCCTCCACAAACTTGTGGTAATATCCCACACTCCCTAGAAAGGAGCGTAACTGCTTCTTCGTAATCGGGCGTCTGAACTCTGCCATAGCGAACTCTCGACTCAGGGACCGCGACTCTCCCACATCCAACCTGATGTCCTAAATAGCTCATATACCTCCTCCCAAACTCACACTTCTTTCTCTTTATTGTCAATCCTGCCTTACCCAAACACTCTATAACCTCTTGTAAATCCTTCAAATGATCATCCCAAGAACGACTAAATACAACCACGTCATCTATGTAATTTGAAGCCACTCTGGCCACTGGGGCCAGCACCTGCTCAACGACAGCCTGAAAGATGGCAGGTTTGAGTCCGAATGGCATACGGACGTACTTTAACTTGCCAGCTGGGCAACTAAACGACGTCAAATCCTGACTTTCAGGAGCTACCTCAATCTGGTGAAAGCCAGACGTGAGGTCTAACTTTGACAAAACTCTGCTAGAACCAACTTTGTCTAGAATCTCTTGTAGAGATGGTAACCAAAACTTACGCAATGGGGTTATGGCGTTCAGTTCTCGGAAGTCTACACACAAACGAATAGAACCATCCTTTTTCCTAACAGGAACCACTGGGCTTGACCACTCAGCATCACTTTCTACAATAATGCCATGGGCAAGCAACTTTTTAATCTCATCACCGACAGCTTGTCGGATGCTGATGGGCACTTGACGAAAAGGCAGGTTTACAACTGCACTTCCTTCCTGAACAGCAATCACACACGAACCCACCTTGCACAAGCCCGGTTTCTCGGAAAAGCAGTCAGACACCCTCTGTAACACTACCTGTAATTCACCTTCATCATAACCATCACACTTCTCGTCACACAATACACCCTTGTTATCCCACATCTCCGAAATCTCGGTATTCTCTTCTGCCACTATGCATGCACTGTTCACACTGGCAACCCGTGGTTTGTACGTCTTAGTGTTGTTAATGTGGACAATCCTCTCAGGACGTCCCTCACCCTTGCACACACGGTAATTCACTCTGGATAATTTTTCCGTTACTTTATATGGCCCTTCCCACGAAGCTTGGAGCGCACCATGAAGACCTAAAACTCTAAGTAACACTTCACTACCAACTACCAGCTCACGTTCAGATTTGTTCTTATTAAACTTCTTTGCTCTACTAGCACTAGATTCAGCCTCACATACAACAGATAATTCACTCAGCGTCTTCAGTCTCTCTTGCAACTTTTCAACCCACGAGCTCACGTCAGAGTCACTATAGCAGTCCTCTACCCAGCCCGCGTACACTATGTCAAGGGGCCCTCTCATCCTTCTGCCAAAGACTAGGTCATGGGGAGAATAGCCTGTATCTCTATTGGCAACCTGTCTAATAGCGAACAGTGCCATGGGCAAGAACGTTGACCAATCTAAACCACTATCAACTGCTTTCGCCAACATTGGCTTGAGAGTTCCATGCAGTCTCTCTACCACACCGTTTCCCTGTGGCCTATAAGGTGATGTGTGTATCGTATCCACTCCAAGGATCTCACAAAGTCTCTTTGTGACTTTTCCAAGGAACACACTGCCTCGATCTGAGAGCATTCTCAGGGGAAAACCAGTACGGGAGAAGATGGATAGTAGCCCCTCCGCTACCTCGGAAGCCGAACCTTTTCTCATAGGCACACCTTCAGGCCACCTGGTGGCCATGCACACAAAGGTCAGAATGTACTGCACACCACCTTTGGCTTTCGGCAGTGGACCAACAATGTCCACCGCCACAGACTCGAACGGCTCCGTAACTATTGGCCGCTCACACATCCTGGTTGTCCTGTTGCCTGATTTGTTAAGTCTGGCACACTGATCACATGACTGGACAAACTCACACACGTCCTTCCCCATACCTGGCCATGTAAACCTAGCATTCAAGAGACGCTTAACTTTCTTTACACCCACATGACCAGAATGGTCATGAGCAAGCCTCAATATCTTCTGTCTTCTGGGCCGTGGAAGCACCAGCCGACAGAGGGTTTGGTCAGTCACATCTACCATCTCGTGAAATAACAACCCATCCTTCCATACATATCCATTCCTCTTTATGTCTCCTAATTCCCTACAACTCTTCAAACTGTCATCCTCCATCACCTCCTTCTTCAACAACTTCACATCAGATTCATCAACCAAGGTCGGACACCCTAAGCATTCCAACACAATTTCCTCTCCACTAGCCACATACTCATTACCAACAATAACTTCAGCTTCTACACTATTCACTTCACCTTCCTGAGAACCTGTCAGACCAACTGGCTCATCCGAGCCTTGTTGAGAGATCCCTTGCTCATCTGTTTGGGTATCCTACAACAGCGAGACTGGGGGTACCAAGTCTCTGTTCCTCTCAATTTCAGTCTGCTGAGCCAGCGAAGCCATCCATTCAGCTGCTCGAGTGACCAAGTTAACTTCCAGCTCCTCGGTACGCTCAGGGAATGCAATCAAAGCCTCATTGATTACCTCGTTAGCACTCTGAGCTAAACCTGCATCCACCTGAGTGGATGTCGAGATGTCCAGGGTATCACTGGAGTGCCCTGCTATTGTCAAAGAGACGCCAGCAGCATCTCTAAGGAGCTTACGTGCCATGGCAACATCCATGGGCACGGAATACAAAACAGTACATCTAAGCATGTCAACTGGAGCCACCGCTACTTTCCTCCTATGTGGCTCACTCTCAGCTTGCAACTCTACTTCTGCCATTGGGAAACGTTCCAGTTCCCCATTCTCGAATCTAAGGACCACAGTATCCTCCAGGACCTGATCTGGAAGACCAAATTATCTGGCACCACTGTTATTTGAGCTCCAGTGTCAGGGGCGAACTTACATGCAAGACCATTCACCTTCCCATCTATCAAGGGATAATCAGTACCATCTGCCACCATATTAGCATTTCGAGGCCTGGAGCCTGGCTTTATAGTCAGACTCTTAGGTGCAGAATCAGTCTTAGTGGCATGCTTGGAAGACTGCTGCTCAGTCTTGGTCGGGCATTCATTTGCCTTGTGCCCGTTCTGATTGCATGAATAGCAAACAACATTACTCTTTACCTCAACTCTACCAGTCCTGCACTCGAAAGAACGATGCCCATAGCCCTGGCATTTAACCGATTACCGGCCGAATTATTACTTAACCACGGTGCCGCGAGCCGCCGTATTTTTTTCCGCCGGAAGTAACCCTTACTGGAGAAGCAACTTTCTGACTTTGTAGCGGAGAAACAATCGGTCCTGGACATAAAGTTTCTATTGATCAGCCACTGGTAAAAGCTTGCTCTTGCTATTGCTCAATGGATTGAAAGTCCTGCGTGCTCCAGTTTTCGACAGTGGATGGGAGGACGCCTAAGGCTACGAAAAATTTTTGGTTTCTCGTAGCGTCCTTGGGGTGCCACTTCGCGTTGCTTAGTTTCACTACGCTAGTTATGAGCTTACAATAGAAGACAAGTCCAGAGATTTGAGTAATGGTTATGAATGACGCAAGAATGGACACTAACAGCAACTTATAAAGGTGAATTGTTAGGAAACAAAACATATGCCATTTTCAGATTTATATTAGTAAGAATGAAAACATCCAAATCTAGCCAATGATATTGACTTTAATTCATTAATAAGTCACTCTGTGACATTCTTGTGTTCTTTTTATATATTCCAGGTATATTATGAACTCTACAATACTACTAATATTCCGAAGTTATGGATCAGCTTGGAAATTGGAGATACTCTTGTGTTTCCTGCATCTTTGGAGTCCTGAATCCACAGTAGAATCAATAAACTTCTCCAGAAGACTTAAGCTATCATTGCAGCATAACTCAAAGTATCAAAATAATCATGAATTGTTCTTGTTATAAAATTTTATATGAAAATATTTGATAAACTTGAAGTGTTTTGTAACAAGGTTTATCTGATAAATTTTATATTGTAACCACACTTGTAGATATGCTGTACAGATAGCTATACTACATTACAAACCTGAGATGCAATGATAGATAACTGGTAGATTCAGGTATGCAGCTGTAGGCAGATAGTTATTACCCCCTTTCTTGTACGCAGAATTGCGTATTTGGCCTTTCGGGGACTAAATACGGAGGTACGCAAAATTGCGTATTTGGCCAGTAATCGGTTAAAGCACTTAATACTACCATGATAATTAATACGTCTACCATCTCTTACTCTATCACGTGTGTTAGAGTCAGTAGTTTGCAGGGATATTGCCAGCCTATTGAGCTCCTTAAAAGTCACAATCTCCCTGCTATCCATGACCGCACGTTGTTGTGAGGTCAACCCATGTCTGTATAATATAGCCGTCGCAAAGAAAAGAAGGACATCTTTTCTGTCACCTATTGTCATGTTTACCGAATCCATCAGTCCCTTTAAGTGCACGTAGGTTTGTAATGGGTCCATATGTTTCGTGTCGGCAAGAAAGTTGGAAATAAGTTTGATCCCAACGAGTCAATCAATGTCTGTTTTAACTCGTCGTACGTGCAATCGTCCCTGTCAATTGTGGCTACTATCTGGGACATGGACTTAGAGGAAAGCTTCTGAAACAATATAGCCTTAAAGTCACGTTGACATACCCCAATGTCCTTTAGGTCAGCCTCCAGTTTTGCAATATACTTTGCAATGTCAACTCCATCCCTATGGTGAGCTAATCCCTGCACCTTCCTAGTCTGGTCACCCGCCATAGTCGTAGTGTCTGCTGTTGACATAGTATGACTCATGAAAACTTTGAACATTCTGCGCATCTCACTATTTGATAAAACTCCATTGTCCTCATCCTCTTCATTATCACTGCCCACTCTTTCTGTTGATCTCTCTTCCCTTCTTGTACTCACTCTATCACGGCTGACTGTAACACTTCCCAAGCCTCTATCACCCTCATAAGTATCTCTCCGTCCAGTGCCTCTATCACGCACTTCACTCTCCACTTGTTCATTTTAATCCCCACCTTCAATCAAATCATCTAACTCGTCCATTTCTTGTATTACTGTAATCCTGTCTTCGCTCTCTCTACTCAACTCTGAGCGATCACGTCTCTCTGAATTCTCACTTGTACTACTCAATACCTCTACACTAGTCTCTCTGGACAAACTACTACTACCACTCCTCCCTGTGCTAACGGTCTCACCACTACTATGATCCACTGCAAGGCCTGAATCTGATGAATATGATCCTTTCTCAACTCCACTTAGCACCTCTGATCTGTAACTCTGATGCTTAACTCGCTTGCACGCCGATGCAGCTGTGCCCTCTCACACATCCACTCTAGGTCCGAACTTCGGAGACTTCAGCAGCCTGCAAGAATGAACAGAACAAAACATACAACAAAAATCAGACAAAAGTCGCACCACGTGTAGCGCACTCTAAATAGAAAACACACAAAAACACAAAGAAAGTTAGTAGCCAAGTCGGCTTGTGGTGTGGAGCTCGTCGTTGACTTCTGCTGCGCTGTCTAAGGCATAGAGAAGCACCGCTGCCACCAACTGTGGGGGGTAGAATTCTACGGGTCGTCGGTCGGCTGTGCGGAGTCGAGGCTCAGGCACTTAATACAAATAAAGCAACACATCCAGTTTTAAATAGCATGAAGGAACTTTCATGTTATATACTTGCATATTATGTTCTAATATTTATTATAATAATATTATGGTGACTAAAATGTAAAAGTAAGAATCAAGGTTTTCTGTTACCTTTTATCATAAGTGAGATATTAACACTACTGGTATTATGAGAATCTGATTCAGTATTCCTTCCGGTACATGTGTATACTCCATCATGTGTAGGATGCTGGGCATCGGTTATGTGCAGTGTAGAATTTATATCACCAATAGTAACAGGATAAGGATACAATGGTAAGGAAGCTTCATTAACAATATCTGTTTGGCTAAATTGAGTGTATTGATTTGTTAAGAGACCATGTGATAACTGGTATACTGGTCCTCCAGTATAGAATAGCAAGAGATGTTGATGTTACCTCCTTCAAGAACAGATAACCTCTCTACTTGCCCAAAAACAATTTCTTTAAACTATGTAAGCCCAATAGAATGCATATTTTGTTTAATATACATAATTTTCAGTCAATATACAGACACTGCCATGAAATTATAAACAATACTACAAGGCTTAACTTTGGCAATTTACTGCTTTGATGATGTATTGATATTATGAATAATAAATGCTTGTTCAATCAGTATATTTCGATACAACAAGTGCTCTTGATCTACTAGATATGATGTGCAGGTTCAATGATACTACCAGTATCAATTCTGAGCAGAAATGAGCCATAAATTTGTGAATTGCTATCAATAAAACTGCACTGATAAACAACAGCATCAGAAGTAGTAAAAGTAAATGAAAGAGAGAACTTAATTGAACATTTGTACCAACTGAAATATTAGTGGGTATGGATTTCCATCTTTCAGCCATTGTACAGCAGGGATCGAATAATTCATTTCATTATCTCCAACATGACCTGCAGTGAAGAATAGAGAAATGCTATGCCCAGTATGAGCCCTTGTTCTGTTCACATTAAGTCCAGTTGTAAGGGGATCTTGTGATATAATCCTCAATATTCCAGGTGCTCTGGAAGATAACACTGAAACAAAAAGTATGTCAAATTATTACATTATTAAAAAACTGATAAGATAACTATACCTGTCATAGTCAATGATTCTCCTCTATCATAGTCTTGTCCATCTCTAGCAGTACACTGATAGACACCAGCATCAGAAGACACTATTATTATCTATCACTAATAATAAGGTAGTGGAGGAGGAGGTGTTAGTAGAAGTTCTCAAACGAATATGAGGAACATCTTGTACTAGTTGTCCTTCATCTTTATTCCAAGTTACTGACCAAGTATCATAAATGGAGCTGACCTCACAATAGAGCCAGAGAACTGATCCCTCTACAATACTCTTATGTTCACTGAATAGTAAATCCGGGAGTGATGTTACTGATATATGCGTGTGAACTGTAATGCCTGCAATAATATTGCACAAAGAAATATCATCTATATGTTAATTAATGTAATGTTTTGATATCAACATTTTAAAGTTTCTTAATGTATACACAGCTATCCCTTTCTTGAGCTTTTGGGTAAGTTTGCCGGTTTACCAATGAACAAAGTGTGTAGTAGTTGAAAAAATGCAGTTGACAGTGAACAATTAAATGAAACTAGTTTGGTAATCCATTAATAATATTAAGCACTGCATTACTGCTTACCACATTGCCATTATAACAGGTTTATTAATGAAGAGCTGTTTCATGTTTAATACCAAACATCAAAAAATGCTTAACAAGTGCAGTAATGTTATTAAAGTTATTTAAAATTTATCACAATAAGTATATTGAAGCATCCATAATTTACATAAGTGGGCTGCAAATACATTGCTCTAAAATTGTTTGTGATTATTCTATTTCAAAGATTAGCCTTTTATATACCTACCACTATCAAAATGCTAACAGGGGGAGTTAAACTATTCCACTACCAAACTGTATAAACAACTGCAAAACCTTATGCAGATGTACTAAGATTAGACATGGCTGGAAAGACTATGAAGTTGAACTTAAACATGAAAATGTTTAACACTTCTAGAAAAATCAATTTTTTTGGCTTTTTAAATATGATACAAATAAGTTACTCACCTAAGGTTCACAGAATAAGATAGAACTACAATAATACTCCCATTTTTGCTGCATCACTACTTCAGTTAAGCATAAGATGGTTTATGCAAATAGTTTTGCTGCATCACTACTTCAGTTAAGCATAAGATGGTTTATGCAAATAGTTTTAAAAAGTACCTATCAACCTGAGCTTACGCAAGGTGGTCTAAGAAAACTAACTGTATCCCAAACTACAACATTGAAGTTAAAAACTAGTACAGTGCAACAGTAAACAGGTTCAGGTTAGTTTTGAACACTCCCAAAAAATAATACAGATAGTCCAGTATCACAATCTCAATACAAGATTTCCACAGATCAATAATAGACCAGTTGGAGATTCCTAAACTATAGGATAGTACGAAACTTGATGCACTGTAGCTAATTTATTACACTGGCCATAAAATTGCATTTCTATTTAGCTATATGTAATCGCTTATATAGAAATGACAAAATACATATTAATACCACGTAATAAGTTCATATCCGAATACGTAGTTTACTTGTATACATATCCTTACAGTGTCTGTATCATTATGTCCAACATGCACCTATTACTATAATATTATGAGAAAAATTACAATCATTGCCAATACTACTCAAGTCAGCATTGTAACAAACTGAAAACAGACTTGTCCCAAACAATAACAACATTTTTGTACATAATAGCAATATATGTGACAGGCTCAGGGAAAACCAGGCATTTCAGGCAAACCAAAAAAAATGAGTTTTTTATGTTAATAAAAAGTTAGTGCTAAAATACTGGAGGGTAAAACCTTTGACT
>WLWD01001410.1_pt1 | contig 46354 bp, 40 predicted proteins | sample 6712731 | NCBI WGS metagenome assembly WLWD01 (sample SAMN12718690, study PRJNA576275) | sponge metagenome | isolation source: marine sponge | host: Mycale hentscheli | place: New Zealand: South Island, Marlborough, Capsize Point | collected 2014-11-01 | reverse complement strand
CCCTTGTTTGTGATGAGGAACTTGCTCGCTTAGCTGCCATTGATGTTTTCCATAGTCCTTCTCTACCTTCCGTAGGAGTTGGGTCTAGTGCGGCGGAACCTTCGGTTTCTGGGCTTCTTGATGGGCCTGACGAGGATGGGGATGGGGCAGTGGTTGATGGTAGTGCAGGCAGTGACGGGGTTGAGGTTGTGTCTCTCTCTATACCTGATGTGTCTTCTCCCTCTGTTTCGAATGATGTTGTTTCTGATGATGTGTGTGTTGATGTATCTGAAGTAGTTAGTGATGTAGTTTCTGAACCTGTTATTTCTGATGTTGTTGTTGTTCCTAGTGAACATGTGTCTAATGATAGTGTTGATATTGTTGTGCCTGTTCCCACGTCCAGTGGTGGCGTTGAGTCTGTTATTTTGGCTCAAAAGTCTGATGACTCCCTAGCTTCTCTCTGTGAGTTGGGTCGTAAGTCGTTGAACGGGTACTCTTTCAAAGATGGGTTACTTGTGCTTTCAGTGTTGGTTGATGATCAGCCAGTTGTAAAGATTGTAGCTCCTGTTGCTTTCAGAGAGCGGTTGTTGACTCTCGCCCATGACAAAACTGCCCATGTTGGGGTACGTGGGATGAGAAAACTGCTGGGTAACAAGTTTACTTGGCCTGGCATGCACTGTGACATTCGTGAATTTGTCAAGTCGTGTGACGTGTGTTTAAGAATGAACAATGCGGGGAACAAGAAACCCCCTATGGTTGAACGTAGAATCGTGAGTGTTCCGTTCGAAAGCGTGTGTGTAGACCTGGTGGGTCCTTTACCGAAGGGTAAGCGTGGTTCTAAATACCTCTTTACGTACGTGTGTCTCGCTAGTCGTTGGCCTGATGCCATCCCTATGCGTACAGCGTCCGCCTCTGAAGCTGCTCAATGTTTTCTCGAGGTGATAAGTCGCACTGGGATTCCCCTTCGTGTGTTGTCAGACCGTGGTACCATCTTCTTGTCTAAGTTAATGACTGAAGTGTGTGACCTGTTGGGAATAGATAAGTTAGCCACTTCTCCGTACCGTCCCCAGTCAAATGGTGTTGTTGAGCGGATGCACGGCAGTTTGAAACCAATGCTTTCCAAGGCTGTGGACGCGGGGGTGGATTGGGTTGATTTTCTCCCTCTGGCGTTATTCGCTTTGCGCCAGGTCCCAAATCGTGACCTCGGTTATTCTCCCCACTGTATTGTCTATGGTCGAGATGTGTTAGGCCCTCTGGACGTAGTGTATGAAGGGTGGGTGGAGAGACCTTTTGATCCTGTCGATGTAGATGAATGGCTAGTGTCGTTGAACGACCGGTTGGCAGTCATTTCTGATAGTGTGGCAGCCAATCAGTCAGTGTCCAGTGGTAAGCGGGCTGAGTGTGCTAAAAAGGGTGTGCGTGACAAACCTTTAGAGATTGGGTCCTTAGTGCTCATGAGGATCCCGGGCATCAAGGCTTCCCTACAAGCTGCATGGGAAGGTCCCTATTCTGTTGTCAGTAGGTCATCTGACGTAACTTACAGAGTGTCCAAAGGTGATGACCACCCAGTTAAAGTTGCCCACAGGTGTAACCTGAAGGTGTATACCCCTCGCCCTGCGCTACAAGCCAATGCCATAACTGTTGTTGCCGAAGACTGCGGTATAGATGACTCTCTTTTAGTTAGTAAAACTTCTTTGGATAGTGATGTGTGTACTGGTTATAGAAAGTGTGATCTTGATTCTTTGTTATCTGAGCTGAGTGAGTATTTTAGTACGTCCCCTGGCTTGTCCAAGGTAGGATCGTGTGTCATTATTTTGGAAGATGGAGCTTCTGTTGTCTCCTTGCCCCCAAGGCAGATACCGGTAGGCATTCGTGATGCTGTCAAGTCTGAAATCGACTCCTTGCTTGCCGGCGGTATTATAGTTGAATCAGACTCTGATTGGGCTAGTCCCTTGGTTCCTGTTCGGAAGAAAGATGGCGGTGTCCGACTTTGTGTCGACTTTCGTCAGCTGAACGCGGTGACTCCCTTGCGCCGCTATTGGTTACCCTCGTTAGCCGAGATTTTGGACTTAGTTGGTCCTTGTAGTTGTCTCTCAACGCTTGATCTGACTGCTGGGTTTCATCAGATTCCCATGGATGTGAACTCCAGCGAGCTCACAACCTTTGTATGTCCCTTTGGAAGATTTAAATATGTACGTATGCCGTTTGGACTTAAAAATGCTCCGGCGATCTTTCAGTCTGTAGTTGAGAAGGTGTTGGAACCTGTGTCACACTGTAGTAAGAATTATGTGGACGATGTAGTCGTGTTTAGTAAGTCGTGGGATGAACATCTTGCCCACCTGAAGTCTGTTATTGAGTGTTTGGGTGATGCTGGCTTTACTATTAAGTTAAAGAAGTGCCACTTTGGCAGGAAGTATTTAGTTTATTTGGGCCATAGGATTGGGTGTGGTTCCCTTTCTGTGCCTGAACATCGGGTGGAGGCTTTGAGATCTTTTGCTCGCCCTGTTACCAAGAAACAACTCAGATCGTTTCTTGGGGCCATGTCTTATTATAGGCAGTTTGTTCCCTTGTTTGCCTCTCACTCGAGCCACTTGACTCCGGCAACTTCATTGAGGGCTCCTCTCCGGGTGAGCTGGTCGGAGGACATGGACTCTGCTTCTCGTAAGCTCAAATGTGGTGTGTGTGATGCTTGTGTTTTATTTATTCCTGTAAGTCATGATGTTTTTGTGTTATATACCGATGCCTCGGGCTCGGGAGTCGGTTGTTGTCTCCATGTATGCAGAGATGGGAAAGAACTTCCCGTGGGTTTCTTCTCGCGCCAACTGAGACCGGCGGAGAAGAATTACTCCGTCACGGAGTTGGAATGCTTGGCTATTGTGGCTTCCCTGAGTCATTTTGAGTTCTACCTCTACGCGAGGGACGTGACTGTCATTACAGATCATCAGCCTTGTTGCTCCCTCGTTTCAGGTTGTCACCTGAATAAACGTTTACTCAGGTTTGCCCTGGCCCTACAGCGAGTCTGTGTGGTGATCAAGTACAGGCCAGGCAAGATCCACAACAACGCGGATGGGATGAGTCGGCAGGCGTGGCCCTGCGATCAATCGAGCTCCGCCCTGGTGGAATCAGATTCGCCCCTGTCGAATCTTAGCGGGGGGAATTGTGGGCGGAGTAATGAACATATTCATTTATAGTAACTCTTTTGTTTGTATTATTTTAGTGTTGTGTTATTTATCTTTACTGTATCATCTGCTGAGTGCATGCATGTTGTGTCATTGTCCGGATGTCAATCCGTGAGCATTTCTATTTTTGCGCATGCGTGTCTATGGCTATAAAAGCTTGGGCGCGCCTGTGTATCGGCAGTTCTCTAATAATCTTAGTTTGTGTAAACACTGGGTTAGTAGCCAGCTTGTCGTACTTACCTGAGTGAGGAGGACTCTGGTGGCAGCGTGTCACAGAGTTCGGGCATCTTCTGGTTGTGAGTCCTTTGAGCCGTGACCTACCTTTCCTGTGTATACTTTCCCTGTGCCGGTTGGTGGTTCGAGAGCGAGTGATTCCTCCAGAGCCACCCCATTAAACCCACAATGTGCTTGAGCACAAATGGCGAGCGAGCTTGCCTAGTTAAGTGACATACAACTATTTACCACTGGTGTCACCTGGTTCTGCCTCCCTTGTTTTGGAGAATGCTCTGTAAGATTCTGTCAAACTTAAAAAAGTATTCCTTGACAAGGTATTACTAGTGATGTGCTTGATCACAAATGGCGAGCGAGCCTAAAGACTATACTATTTTTTATATGAATGATTTTGACTTCTAACACTGAAGTTACTGAAAATAAGGTCCAGTTTTTTAATTTTCGCATACCTCGAGTTTTCTTTGTGATATTCTTTAGCTAAGTAGTGGTTGTAACACACAATGCTTTGACACAACTGGACATGCACCTACACAGACTTACCTTAGCGGTAGTCTAGTGGACAATGTATTTTCAAGTAAATACTGTTGCGCACGGCTTATAACCATGACAAAGAGCGCATTGACTTACCACCGCCACTAACTCAAATAGAAATGGAAGTCCCTTAAGTTTTCAAGTTTTAACTGCACCCGCAAAAGAATTCAAAAAGGTAAACAATTCAATTTCTAGGGTGATACGGGTACTGATCGATAAACGGAGGATTCTGTTTAGTGAAGTTTGGGACGGGGTCGACAACCAAACTAACACAAAAACGCGAGGGTCAAAGTACAAAAATGCCTTACGTACGTCCATACATATATACAAATAAATAAACAAACATCCCCGATTTTTTCATTTTTACCCCTGTAAGTGTCTCGCTCGCTACGCTCGCTCGCCAATTAACTAATGGATATGATTGATTAATATTTATCATTGTCAGGGACTGCCCCCTAGAGATCCAGGATGACATCCCAGACAAGCCAGACAGCAACCCTAATGGACCGTGACGGTTTCAATTCGGAATTAATGGACCATTCCAACAAATAATTCAATTATTTGTTGTGACAACATTCCATTAGCTATTTGTGCATATATGCCAGGGATTTTTGTAAGGTAGTTCAGTCTAACGATTGTTGGAATGGCTACACATTGATCCTCTAGATTCAAAGAAATACTTTATCGTTAACCATTGTTGACCGTTGACTGGTAGACTAGATCTGGTGTGGCGGAAGCTCTCTGTAATTGATAGAGCAGACCCCCCCCCCCCCGCTACAATCATGCTTTCATCAATTTTACATCATTTATTTACTAATATGTCAATTTTTTTATTAAGTACATTAAACAATTTAAGCCCCATCCAATATTGTAGATGTGGCAGATGTGACCGCTTGATTGGCCACTTTAAAATTACTTTCTACACCCATGTATTATTACATAGCTAATATACTTTAGCTTAGTTCATGCAAAAAGTAAATAGTAGTTGATCATTAATATATACAGAACTACTCTCTTACCTCAATTTCAGGAATAGTGAAAACTTCTGTAGTATCCAATTTAAGCCATTCTGACTACCTCAATTACCAGTAACTGGTGAACAAGCTTGCAGCTCTACAAAAAAAAACATAGCCAGAGTTATTTTTGTAATTTAGCTGACAAATATGGAATTATGTACTTACCTCAGCTTCTCCCAAGTAATGGTAGCTTCCTTGGGTTTTTATTATTTAGCCACTCTGGCTACCAGTGGCACTTGACAACCAACAAGCGGCATTTAGCAGCCTTCCAAAATGACAATTTTTTAAATTATGTTTGGTAAAGGGTTTCTATGCCATAGTAACCGTTCGCAGTAACTTTTTGGGACTTGAAAAACGAGCACTTCAAGGGAATTATCTCACAATTTGGAGCCCAGTTTCAAGTAAGACTTGCTTAAAGCTGTAGTATCAGAAGAAAGTGGGGTCAAGCCTAAAAAGCCGTGTTTTTAGGGGGGGAAAAGTCCACCGCGCGCGTTTACAGGGGCATACGTATCATCCATCCATACATACATATATATAATATAGAACATATACCCGATTTTGCATTGTCCACCCCTAATACTGTCTCGCTCACTCCGCTCGCTCGCCAACAAACAAATATCCCCAATTTTCAATTGTGTTACCCCTGAGAGTGTCTTACTCGCTTCGCTCGCTCGCCAATTATTCTAAGAAATGATTTTATGACTATTGTATCATAGTGCTAAGAGAGAATACATTTAATATGGTTCAAATTTAGGACTTACTATTAACACAATTCGATATCTGAAGATGTGATGCCTTGAGGAGTGGTATAAAGACCAATACCAGGCCAAGTGAAACAAAACATTCACCAACAATAAGATCAGCAAGAAGAATTCCAGAACTCCATGAAACTGTTCCAAACACATCACAAGTCTCATTTCAAATTAATAGTCATAGCCAACTTACTATAACTAGTTCTTTCTTTTGTTCTGTATTCAGCTGAAATTCACCAATTGAAGGGGTTTCGGCTAATGCTAGCAATAATAACAGCACACATACAAAGAGATGAAAAAAACGGTAAGGTCTGCTTTGCAGAATAACAAAAAAGTTTTTGGATAAAGTTACTCCAGGATGATAAAAAAACTTTCCATCTGCTCCTTCTCTAATGTGGAGAAGTGATTCCTACATAGCACAGGAACGAGATATCATAAAAAGTTAACCAAAGACATATGGCAAATAAGTGACTGATAAATACAAATTTAAGTAAGAGCATAAGAGTAAGCTCCTTTGTTTTAACTGATAGGTAACCTATGGGAGCCTTCAACATAGATTAAAAAAAACAACAACATTGTCTAAATGCTTACCTTCAACATATGAATGTCCCCAAATGTTTTTTTAGTTGAAGTTTCTATAAGAACCAGTGAAAGAGAAATTACACTGCAGACATTTGAGATAAGGCTCAATAAATGTTGAAACTCACTATCTTTTTCTGTACTGCCTTTAGGAGACATTGATTCAAGTTTTATGCTTTCGCTCCTAGTGGACTCAGCTAGGGTTCCAGCGGCTGCATTGAGGCTTCTACCACTTGATGTGATTAAAGTAAAACCATCAAACGGTGAAGGCTCGTCCTCATGAGCTGCTGGAGCAGAAGGCTCACCCTCTTGAGCGACTGGAGCAGCTAGAAGTTTCTCCTGAAACGATTTTTTCTTTGACGAAGGCATAAGTAACACCGAAGGAATGAGCCTACCAAACGGATATCATCCCACCCCCAAAATGTGTTTCATGCGTGCCCCGGCATTTTACGTCATTAATCTAATTGGCGAGCGAGCGAAGCGGGCGAGACAGTATTAGGGGTGGATAATGCAAAATCGGGTATATGTTATAGGGATATAATGTGTGTAACGTATGCCCCTAAAACGCGCGCGCGGGGAACTTTTTCTCCAAAAAAACGTCTTTTTAGGTTTGACCCCAGTTTGTTCTGAAACTACAGCATTAAGCAAGTCTTACTTTAAACTTAACTCATTGCCTGGCAAAATAAATGTTAAATTTTCAAGTGAATTGGTGCATTTGTGTTAAAATCCCTATAACTGGTATAGGTATAGAGATAGGTATAGGTATAGAGATAGGTATAGAGATAGAGATAGGTATAGAGATAGGTATAGGTAATACATGTATATATCATTGGGATGCATATGAAATGTACTATTGAAAGCAAATGAAAACTGAAAGTGTTGCCATGGTAACAATGTTTTATTGTACGGAAAAGAGTAATTACAGTCGATATTTTACTTTTGAATAATATAACTCAAAACATTGACCATGGCACAGATTTACTTTGCACTTGGGACAATAATTCTTAGTTCTTGTGTCTTTTCTCTTCTTGCTATTGGTTACTTGTCTTTTATATGCACAAACAGCACATCTTTTGCGTTGCTCATTATAGTACGTAAAATGTTTTCCCTTGAGACAGGAAGGGTCAGATGGAGTTCGTCCTTGGCCTATACGATTTGCAATAATGCCAGCAGTAAGACTGTATGCCAATTCCATTCTATACTTCTTTCTTCTCCACTTTCTTAGGTCAAAAAGAAAGGCGCCCTCTGGTACCTATCATGCTCTCATCAATGCTAATTGACTTTCCGGGAGTATATGATGCTTGGGCCTGAATATTGACAGAATCTATCACTAAACGAATCTTCCACATCTTATCATACATAGGGTCATCACGAGAAAGAGTTGTTGCCTGAAACCATTTCAGTGACATGACAGAGGGAAACCAAGGACTATGTAATATAGGTTCCTGTGCCCAGTAGTCAGTAATTTCAGGTAAATCTTTTATTCCCATTGCTATATTTATCCCGATGTAGGCCAGTATGTCCTCACGAGAAACACTGAAGTGAAACCCTTTCTGTAAAGCATAGTGATTAGTGTGTAGCACAATTAGATCAACAAGGTCTTCTGTAAATAAAAGCTTCAAAAACCCATCAGGAGTACTGGGGATCTGTGCTCTAGCGGATGGCCCATGTTCAACATCAAAATCAGGGGGTGATGATAAGGAGGAGTCCTCATTATAGGTAACATCCCACTTCCAAGGCTCATCATTCTGCCCATTTCGTCCTGTACCTATACCCCTGCCACGACCAGTCCTGCTCCCCCTGCCCTATCCCTTCCTCTGCCTCTGCCTCTACCTCTTCCTCTGCCTCTACTAGCCCTGCCTCGCCCCTACCCCTCCCCCTGTCTTGATCCTGAACACTTTCTGAGTCACCAGAACTATCTTCTGAAGAACTAGAATCAGACTCACTACAACCAGTAGTTCCATAGCATCTGTGTCAGTGAAGGTATCCACAGGTGTAAGTGTTTCTGCGTCATCTTCAAGCAGAAGCAAAGAGTCTTGAAAGGCTGGCTCTTCTTCCCCAATGCCAGTAGCCCTCATTAGACTTGAAGAAAGAAGTTCTGCTGTCCCCAGAAGTGTTTATTAAGTCAGCTTCTTCCCTGTCTCCATCACTGTCAGGATCATCGTCTAAATCAAGACCTTGCAGCTCAGCTAAGTCACTTTCATCATCTAGTAGAGCTATTACTTCTGAAGTAATAGCTCTACTTCACTTGCGGTGATCCTACCCCTTGACATCCTCGTAGCTCAAAAAATCTCTCTTACAACTAGCATTTTTTAGATATCAAAATGAAGCACACCTACATTGCAAATTAGCTATCTATTTCAAAATTTCATAAGACTTTTAATTGGCGAGCGAGCGTAGCGAGCGAGACACTTACAGGGGTAACACAATTGAAAATCGGGGATGTTTGTTTATCGGCGAGCGAGAGCGAAGCTAGCGAGACAGTATTAGGGGTGGAGGGTATATGTTATATGTATGTATGTGGGGGATGGTACGTATGCCCTTTAAACGCGCGCGCGTGGAACTTTTTATCTTGACCCCAGTTTATTCTGAAACAACACGAAGTGTGAGAAAATTCCGGCGAAAACGCTTGTTTTTCAGGACACAAAAAGTTGCTGAGACCGGTTACTATGGCATTGAAGACCCTTTTCCAGATATAATTTCAAAACTTCTCCATTTTAGGTGGGGATACGAAGTGCCGATTGTTGGTTGTCAAGAGCCATTGGTAGTCAGAATGCCATAATATTAAAGCTAAGGAGGCTACTATTACTCTAGGGAAGCGGCGGTAGCTAAGTATGTAATTCCATATTTGTTAGCTAAATATACAAAAATAACTCTGGCCTTTCTTTTTTGTAGAAGATAAGAGCTTATTGTCAACAGTGACTGGTAAATTCAAACAGTCAGAATGGTTCAAATTTGGTACTACAAAAGTTACCACTGCTCAAGAAAATGAGGTAAGAAAGTAATTTTGTATTTGTGTGCTAAAATTGAGTGTATTTTGTTTTTGTAGCTGAGAGCTTGTCAAGAATTCACGGTAATTAAAATTGTCAAATACAAATAATAACACTGATTTTTTGTTTATTGTAGCTGGAGTTTGTTCAAGAGTTACTGGTAATTGAGATTATCAGAATGGCAGATGTTTAATACTACAAAAGTTAACAAATCAGGTAAGAGAGTGATTTTGTATTTGTTTGCTGAAATAAAAGGTCATAACTGCTATTATAGTGTTTGCATGAACTAAGCTAAAACATAGTAACAATCAGGCTCGCTCACCATTTGTGCTCAAGCACACCACTAGTTTATTTATATATTTGGATGTACGTATGTCATTTTGTACTTTGACCCTCCGTATTTTTGTGTTCGCTCTGCGTTCGACCCGTCCCAAACTTCACTAAACAGAATCCTCCGGTTTAGTGACCATTACCCGTATCACCTTAGAAATTGAATTGTTTACTGCTTTGAATTGTTTTGCGGGTGCAGTTACAACTCAAAAACTTAAGGGACTTCCATTTCTATTCGAGTTAGTGGCGGTGGTAAGTCAATGCGCTCTTTGTCATGGTTATAAGCCGTGAGCAACAGTATTTACTTGAAAATACATTGTCCACTAGACTACCGCGAAGGTAAGTCTGTGTAGGTGTATGTCCAGTTGTGTCAAAGCATTGTGTGTTACAACCACTACTTAGCTAAAGAATATCACAAAGAAAACGTTTAAATACGTGTATTGTTTTGTTGTTGTTTTTTTCCTTCAATTCAAGCAGTTGCAGAGAGTTGTTACTATGGCACTGAAATCCCTTTACCTTGTATGCGAAATTTAAAAACTGGACCTTATTTTCAGTAGCTTCAGTGTTAGAAGTCAAAATCATTCATATAAAAATAGTATAGTCTTTAGGCTCGCTCGCCATTTGTGCTCAAGCACATCACTAGTTAAGGCATTTCCAAAATATAATGTTGTGAACACATTTTCATTCTCAAATGAATAGCACCATGAGCACATTAACATTCTAAAATGACCACAAATATAGAATCCTCCTATGCACTTTAATTCATTCGATAAAAATGCTGATTTGGCAGAGTGGAATTGAATAGAACTGATGTTACACCCACACATTCATGGGAGCCTAATATGCTACCATGAATATCATTAATAATTTAACACTTGGTTTTGTGGTTGCTGATGTGAAAAACAACAACACTACAACAACAGTTTCCATAATTATAAGATGTATTTGAATGCAGAATAATAGCAAGATTGATATAAGTGATTAAATAATGTATGTAAATACAATAATGATGAATAATGAATTATGAATTACATGCTGTGAATTATATGGCTCTCAGATGCCTCCATACCTGAATCTGGGACATGCTACTGTATTTCTGGGAGATAATGCATCAAAATAAAACTTTTGAAATTTTGCAAGCTGGGTTCCCCACCACTTCTGATCTCAATATGTGCGTTCAATATGCTTATTCTTTCTCGTGCATATTATGAAGTTACACCAATTCTTGTCAGTGCAGTATAACTGGCACTGCACTTGAAAATAGTAGTCATGTATTTGTTTCGGTCTTCTTTCTTTTGTTACTCTATCCACTTAAGGAGGAATTCTTGCATGCTTCATTAAATACTTGTCCTTAAAACAAAATGGATTTTTAATTTCTACAATCCAGTGGGTTAGTAGTGTTGCTCGAGTCATGGACAATACCATCTGGAGAAGCAGCTAGCCAGCTGTTATTGCTTTCAGAAATGAACAGCCCACACTTGTCAACTCGAATTTTGGGATCTTGCTTCTGGTGGTGTGACACATATTGGTGGATAGATACAGCTTCATTTGATATGCCATAGCGAGTCACCTGATTTCCTTTAAAAGTACTATATAGTAATTCTATTTTTTTCCTTTTTTCCTTCATTTTTACAATTCTCCCAACCACAGTAGCTGTCAGTCGTTTCCTCCTTTCTTGTTGCCACTAATCACTGTTGTCTTGATCTTTTGTTCGTTCTTCAATTTGTGTCCTTTCTTCCTATGTGACAGACACTCTCGTATGATAGAAATTAGATTTTAGTTCTTGTAGATGCTCTGGAGAAAGGTCTTTTGTAACTTGGTCAGGCAAAATACCTCGGTCATGTCTACTATAAGCTCTGTGAGCTGCAGGTGTGTCACATTTGTTGGCATACTTAATTTTTCATCGCTGCTCCTCTACTGGTTCTGTAGGCTTTCTTTTCTTATCTTTTGTTAAGATTTTAGCTGAATGTCCTGCTATATTGATAAAAATTTGGTTTGGGAAAGATTTAGTCACATCTTTCCATGCATGAAGATCCCATTCCCTACCCATGTTCTGACGTAATCCAGCTCCCATGCATTGATGTTCCCATGTTCTACTCTGACACCTGTTAATAACTTTCCCCCAATCTAGCTTCGTTCTGATAAGCATCAAGGTTTCCAGCTAGATTTGTTGTGACATTCCCGATAAGTTGCTCTGCCTTCCCTATCAATCTGCTCAGTTATACCTGAATGTCATGGTAAAGTTGAGGATCGATTATGGTTGGTAAGTCTACCTCATTGTATGTCTTCTTCTGTTGCAGAATCAAAGTGTCTCAGCCCACAATCCTGATCAGTGACAACACCAAAATAAAACATCAGTGAATATTACTGATTTTTAATTAGTATTACTATTTATTATCATTGTTATTAATAATAGCAAATTTTCTTGTTCTAACAGCCAATATTGTTAATTAAAACTTAACCTGACGTTTCGACTTCTTGCCAAAATCCTCTTCAGTTGACCCCTGAAGCGGACTTAGGCAAGAAGTTGAAACGTTAGGTGAAGTTTAATTAACAATTTTAGCTGCTAGAATGAGAAAATTTGCTATTATTTCAGCCGAGAATGACTGAATCATTATTATTATTATTATTATTACTATTATTATTAATTATTATTACTATTATTATTATTATTATTATTACTATTATTATTATTATTATTATTACTATTATTATTATTATTATTATTACTATTATTATTATTATTATTATTACTATTATTATTATTATTATTACTTTTTTTTTTATTAATTTATTTATTTATTCATTCATTCATTATTATTACTATTATTGTTATTGTTGCTGTTGCTTTAGCATTGTTATTGAAATTTTTAATATTATTATAGCTATTATTATTATTTAGTCTTTTGTTTCTGTATGTTTACCTATGATGCCAATCTCTAAATCTTCACTATCAGGATCAGCTTCATCCCTGATCTCAGGTGTATTCATTGAGGAGGATGAAGATAATGCCGTAGACTGCTTCTGTTTTTCCTGCGCAGTCTTGCAGAAATCGGTACTGCAGTATTGGTGCATACCAAAACAATGTAGTGGTCCATTCTGCAGATCATGCTTGAGTGCAGCCAATGCCATTTTCACATAACTTTCTTGGCTTCTCATCCTGATTGCAGCTCTAGCTGATGACACTAGCCTCTTCCGCATCTTCAGAGTTAGTCTTCCACTTCCTTTGTAGGAGGGGTTGTCCTGGACAAGTCTCCAATGTACTTACTTGCATGCATGGTTGGTACACTTGAGTTTCTCGATGTCATGACCCCCATCCAGGAACATTCTGGAGGAGAGTAGGGTACACTGAGCTGTCACCATCACCAATAAACTTCATGTATCTAACTCCGTGTGCCCGCTGAGCAATGGCGAAATATTTCACGAGCAGGCTAATTTATTTTCATGAGTCGGAGGCGAGTGAAAATAAAGCCTGAGAGTGAAATATCTTACCATATCACTCTGATAGAGTGTAATAACTGGTTTGTTCTACCCTAGATATCTTCACTACTGTAGTTTGTACTAGGACCTTAACTCACAAGGTGTAAAGTTGGCTGTAGGGTGAGCTGTTATTTTAGCAGCTGTTCTAGCCCATTTGGGTAGGCTACACCAGAAGAAGGTAGCTGTAAAAACCAGGAAAAGTAGTGAGCTTTGGTCAGTTGCTATATACTAGGGTAATGAGCTTACATGCAATACAGTGTGAAATAACAACCATTAAATGTCTTGAGTTATTTCATGGTTCATGTACCTAAAAATATCATTGTGAAGATATCTTGGGTGAAATAAATATATATATATACCTATCAATGTGGTTACCCAATCAGGGTTATAATTATCAGTAGCTAGATTCTGCACTTAAAGAAATCTCATACCTGACATTCACTAAACTAGCAGCTGAGAGTATCAGAATAAACTGGTACAATTTCAAGCTAAGTATTCTATAGAATTCGTGTCTTCCGCTCAGCAACAGCAGACTACACAGCAGTTAAAGCAAGGAATTTTCTTAGAAAGAAAAACGTTTCAGTCCGAGGACCTTCTTCAGTTTCACCGATGATTGAACAGTGGCACAAGTATTCAGGGTTTAAAGATGTTCATAGATTGTAAATGGGTGACTAAAGGTTGTTGAACTTGTTGTCAATTACTGGGTCCCACAGTGGATTCAATGAGAGACCACACTCAAGGTTGCTAGTTATAGCCTTTTTCCGATCCATATTGCCTCCAAAATCCTTCTTTTCTAGAGTATAGTGGCTCTAACCGAATCACTCTTGCTTCTACCCAGTTGACATTATGACTTTTGTCCCAAGTATGCATTGCTATTCCATTATTGTGATTTTGCCAATTATCTGCAGCTTTGTGCTCCGTCAGTCTTTTCTGTAGGCATCTGCTTGCTAAACACTATCACACGGAACTTCATATTTAAATCCTTCCTCTCTCTTTCTGTTGTTGGTGTTTTAACGTTTACAGGTGTTTGTCTCAGTGCCTGGTGTGCTGTAAACACTGCTATAACTTAAACCTGATTACATATGCGATTAATGGTTCGGCTCAGTGAAACAAAGAAGGTCCTCGGACTGAAATGTTTTTTTTTCTAAGAAAATTCCTTGCTATGACAGCTAAATAACCTCTTAACTAATTATTTTAAGCAGCAATGCGCCTATATGATTACACTGACTGCTCTGAGCGAGCCAATATAAAACGTTCATATTGCCTGAAACATGGCGTGGAGAAAATGGCAAGGACAAAGAACCATCTGACATTCCTTATACGGTGCCGAGAAAACCAGTTAATCCCCAGAGGTCTGGAAGTAACACTCCCACTCAAGTTTCCAAACACTTACAAACTCAGAAAAATAGCCAGAAGAACCAACACTCCTTCAGATTGCTCATCAGTGATATCAGAAGCAAAAAATACATATTTGTGGGAATGCCCACCCATGAGAAACCTCAGTGAAGGCAGTGAATGCCTATTCAGAGAACAATAGAACAAATACCTGTTAATTATGTGAATAGTCTTATCTTACATCTTTTTCGTTAGTGCAAGTGAGTTGTGTGTGGCTGGGTTTAATATACTATGGCCTGCCATGCTCAGCTCAGAGTTGAGTTAATCCAGTTCTGTTGTGCTGTTTGGGTTGCCCATATCTAGGGGCTCAAATAAGATTTTACATATAGCCTGCGCCAGCCTTAACCCGTAAGAGACTGCTACTCTCTGGTGGCAGCGGAAGAAGCTACCATTACCCTAACCGTCCCCACAGTATTGAAAAAGAAACCATACCTACTCAGAAGAGCTGCAACAATTAACATCAACTGTACAGCACAAACACATTCTAATCTGGTACAAATCAGCAGAGAACAAGGCAATGCTAAAACAAAAATAAAACAACAATCAAATTTGAGAAGCTTCAAGTCAAACATCACCCTTCACTTGTGCATCAGCTCTAAGACATTGAGTGAGACTAAAGAAAAGTATTAGCTTTAGGACTAGCCTTTGCTGCAACAGATTCCATACCATGATATTATATTGCCTCCACAGAATCTACTGCCAGACAACTCAGTGAAAACAGAGCCAGGATCTTCAGGAATACAGTGAGTCAGATATTGCAGAAGGCCACACCACCCAAAGACAACCTGAACAAGCAAATGAGACGTGCCATAAGTAGCCTACGAGAGATCACACAATCACCATTCTTCCTGCAGACAAGGGCAACACAACGGTAATAATGGACATCAGTGAATACATCAAGAATATCCAAGTATTGCTGAATGATTCCTCACCACAGCTGTATGGTCTCCCAAAATCCACAAAGATGGTATCCCCTCAGACCTATTGTTTCAACAATTGGCTCCAACTAATTGAATTATGCTTACAATCTACTTATTTTCAGTTTCATGATACATTTTATGAACAGACTGATGGAGCAGCTATGGGCTCGCCACTATCACCTATTGTTGGAAACCTTTTCATGGCAGCATTAGAAACAGAGCTCTTCAAACATTTCCACAGAGTCCAAAACTTAGGAAAAGATTTGTTGATGACAACTTTTGTGCTATGGCAACATTGAAACGAGCAACTTCCTTTCACAATCATTTGAATTTACAACATTCTGCCATTCAGTTTACTATGGAAGAAGAAAAAGAGGAAAGAATTATATTTCTTGATATAGCTACTAGTGCGGAGGCAGAATAGAAACTTCTCAACTAATGTCTATAGGAAGCCTACACCACACTGATCTATGCATCCATTATACTTTAAACCACCACCCAAGAGTAAAGACTGGCACACTGCATACTTGAACAACAGAATGCACAATGTGTGACAGGCACACCAAAGGAAAGGAAAGGTCACAATGAATAAATACTTTTCAAGCTAATGGATACCCACTAGAGGTCATCAAGAAAACTTTGCTTCAACAAGCCCCACCACCCAAACAGGATCATCAAAATGCTGGAGAAAGGCATAAAAGTCCGCCATCTTCGAGATCGCTGTTGACATAGTGACAGACAGAATGAATTAGAGCACTAAGAGTGCAAACCCTCAGCGTTATTTAGTTTATTTTAAAAAAATGCAATAATTTGCAAACTGTTGAATAAACAGTTCTTTAATTTTCTGCTTACAACAATAATGGTGATTTGTTTTATTTAAATTTTTAACACATTTAGCTAGCTGTATAATTATGTTAGCTATGGTTAGTGTGGACAACTTTAATTTAACAGTGTAAAGGAATTTATCCGTACTACAAGCTGATGTGTGGCTTTTAATAAAGTTTATATGTGCGGTAACCGCAGGAACATGCACATTGCACACTTTCTTGAAGAGACGCATACTCATAGTTGATGAAAGAATCACACCTCCAGAGACATAAGAAATGTCATGTAAAATACACCAGAGGAAATTCAGCACTGGAACTATGAACTAGGCACAGTAAAAATTGTATGCTCACGTGAGCGCATGTGATTACTGAGTTCCTCTTCTTTCAAGGCATAAAAGTCGACCGTCTTCAAGAGCTGTTGACAGAGTGACAGACAGACAGACAGATAGACAGACAGACAGAATGAATGAATGAATGACAAAGAAGAGACTACTATAACCGTCTCAGGCATGCGTGCTGAAGGTTAATGAATGACAAACAGACTACTGTAACCCTCTCGTGCACGTGCACTGAGGGTTAATAACTATTTTAACCAGCACACAAATTCATAAATATTGTAGACACTCTATGGATTGTTTTAATATTTAAATCCTCTAGCTAATAAACAGAAGTACTACAGGATGAATTAATGAATAAAATAAATTGAAAATCTAATCTAAATAAACTTGAAAGCAAATGTAACTTTTTTTGAAGGACTAACACAATTAAAAAATAAATGGCTGGTGCAACTCTATTAGTGACTGGCAAAGAATGAAATAGGATTAGGACTTTTACTCTCCATATAAAAGTAAGTTAGCTACATAACCAGCACTTAATTTCATAATTGTACAACTGGGTACATACTATAAAAATGAAAATTGTCAATATGATATTCACTACAGCAAACTAGCTTTTTATGAGAGATGTTTGCTATAGCTAATGCTACCCTAATAAAAAATCACAAATACTGTAACAAAATTTCTGCAGGCGTTCTTTATCACACAAGGGTTGCACTTTCAAGCTAGACACTCTTCTAGATTCGTCCCTGTAATACTCCTTTATCCATTCCTGCAACAATAAATGTATGTCTTAATAAACATCCGCCGAACAAAAATAAGAAAAAACCAATAACAAGCTAGAGTCATAATTGAAGTTTTAATAACTTGAATTATTTCCTATATTATTTCCTATATTATTCTTCCAACATGACATAACTGTGATGCTAAATTCCATGCATTAGTTATCTCTTCTCACTAAAAATTTTGCTGCATTTAGCTTCTTTTTTTTCTTTTTCTTCTTTTCTTTTTTTTTCTTATTTACTTCGGAGAATGTTAAGAGTAGTAGCTAGCAAAAAATGTAACTACAATAAATGAATTATTCTAACATACACGGATGTAATAAACTGAAATTTCTAACAAATACATCCATTAGAAAAAATCCAGTAAACCATTTTATATGTCAACAATTATACCAACTACCAATTTTCTTAGCACAATTTTCTACCAATCAGCATTTCTTGTTCTCAATGACTTGGCATGCTTCAGAATGCCAGATTGACTACTTTAGTGCTGCCTTCGTTTTAAAAACTACAGACGATATATAATCACATTAGCAAAGCTTGCTGCGGTTATGCAAAGTTGCCATTCAACACAACGATATCAACTCTCTCTCACATTAAATAGGTTGAAGGAAAAGCAAAGATATTATTAAAGTGTGGGAAAGTTGTCACCTGTAGGAGCTCCTTGCCTCCCTGGCTTACCAAGAATGTTGGGCGCTGTCTCCAAAAGCGGGATTCTGCCAGGCGTCAGGCCAGGAAGCAGAACACAAACTTGGCATGGAGGGTGTACCGTCAGCTGCGTAACGCTGCAGTTCAGGCAGTTAGGCGCAGCAAAGAAAAGTTCTTCTCCACCATGGCGAGCAAAGTAACCACACCCCGGGACTTCTGGAAAGCCTACCACTCCATCACAAAGGTACACGCTCTCCTACCAAACAACATGTTTCTTGGTGTTTCCTCCTCTTCCTCCTCCGCGGGGAAGGCTGAACTATTCAACAATTTCTTCACCTCCTGCTTCAACCCTCCCAGCAGCTGTCCTCCAGCTGAGGTTTCATCATCCCTCCCTCGGCTTTCTGAGCTCGAGGTTGATGGATTGGATGTCCTTCACGCCATCACCAGGCTGAAGTCAGACACCTCCTCTGGTCCAGATGGCATCTCAGCGAGGATGCTAAAACTCTGCTGCTCCTCCATCTCGGACCACCTCGCTGCTCTGTTCAACTCGTCTCTCTCCTCTGGCATATTTCCAGCCGACTGGAAAATCTCCAGAGTTACACCGATTTACAAGAAGGGAGATGTTTCCTCAGTCACTAACTATCGTCCAATCTCCTTGCTCTCCCTGGTAGGGAAACTCCTCGAGCGGCTAGTTCACTCAGAGCTCCTCAACCACGTGCTTGAACACAACGTCATTTCTGATCAGCAATTTGGCTTTAGACCAGGGAGCTCCACCCAAGAGGCAATCTTCTCCGCTGCGCACTCCTGGCACATCACCATGGAGGAAGGGGGCAGCAACGTTGTAGTCTTTTTAGATCTAGCCAAGGCATTCGACACTATCCAGCATGACAGAGTACTCTCTACCCTCACGTCTGCTGGCGTGTCCGGCCCTCTGCTAACATGGTTCACCAGCTACCTCTCCGGGCGTCAGCAATTTGTCGTAGTGCAAGGATCCTCCTCAACACCTACTGCAGTCACCTCAGGAGTCCCCCAGGGTTCCATCCTTGGCCCCCTTCTATTCCTGCTGGCCTTTGATGGAATTTTCCATCTCTCCCTTTCAGACAAGTCTTCGCTTGTTGGGTATGCAGACGACTGCACCTACACCAAGGCCGCCCACTCTGATATGGACTTGGCTGACATCAACTCTGACCTCCTCCAGATTACCTCATGGCTCAAGAGTCAACAACTACGCCTAAACCATTCCAAGGTGAAATGCATGGTTATCTCGAGGAGAACATCACCACCTAGTCCAGACATCAATCTAGAGGACCACCCAATAGAGCAAGTCAGCGAGTTTAAACTTCTGGGGGTCAAAGTCGATCCGACCCTTACCTGGCGTTTGCATATAGACCATGTGTGCGCCAGGGCGAAGAAGACAACTGGCTTCCTCTACAGGTCATTCAGGCTTGCTGGCCCTTCCTGCCTGAACCACCTCTACAAGGCACTAGTTCTTCCCATCCTGGACTACTCCTCGCCCATCTGGGACCCTGCTCAGAAGTGCCACATCCAGGCCCTTGAGAGATGCCAAAATTTTGCAGCTCGTGTGGTCACCAACGAATGGTCTACAAGTCCATCTGAGCTGAAGGCAAGCCTTGGATGGCCACTTCTGGCCCGCAGGAGACTAGTGCAGAAGATCAGCCTCTGCAGGCGCATTCTCCAAGGTGACTCTCTTGTACCTGACTCACTGTTCACGCCACATCCCAGGCCAGGTATGCAGCACAAAAACTCTACGCCACTTTTCCGCCCCCGCGTCCGAACCAACCATCTAAGGAACTTCTTTCCAATAGACGTGGTGGGAAAGTGGAATGCCATCCCTGATGATGTTGCCTCGGCCTCTTCAACTCTCTCCTTCAAGCTTAAACTTAAACACCTTTACTTGTCATAACTCTCAACTTATTCATTTATTTCACTTCATTACTACCTCATTTTTGTGCTTGTGTGTGAGTTTCCCCTCCCCTTTATGTTAGGAAGGCCTTAAGAATAGCTTGAGCTAGTTGGCCTCTCCTGTCTGTTTATCAGCAAAGCAATAAAAAAAAAAAAAAAAAAAAAAAGTCACCAAGGGAATTGAACCTAAGACCACTGGCTTAGCTAGCAGTGCTCTGGCTTATAGCCCCACAACTTCAGAAATCCACCAATTCTACTGTGTGCCGCTACAATTTTGATACAAAATTCTGATGACAGTCCATGGTATTTTTGATAACTACTAAATTATCATTACTGCAGAGAACTACATATTTTCACGGGTGTAAATAACCTCTATTTCCAATTGTATTGCTCCTTATCTTACTTTAATATCTTCTTCAAATTGTAGTCTGTGCACATCTATGCCAGTATAGGGCCTGGAGCCTATAAACTTAAGCTCTACAGTCTCCTCCTGGTCAATAAAAAAACATTAGAACTTAAATATGAGTATAATATTCTAAATAAACAAAACCTTAATTTAATTCAAATGAAAATATCAACATTTAACTTAGAGTGTACTTACTGTTGTATTGAAGAACCTGTTCCTCCAGTTTCTAATGGCCTTATTTATAGACTGGTTATTCTTGTCACCTTTCTCAATAAATTCCATTTCGCAAACCAAAAGTTCCAGGTCTTCTTTTACCAGAGTGACTGTCACAGTCTTCTCCACATTAACTTTCTCTGTCATGAATACATTGTTGAAAATGAATGCTAATATTGAAAAGGTGCACTTAGAAAAGCAAATATGAATTTGATAGCCTTTTTTTTGGTGTAGTGTCTAGACCTAACACTGCTAGAATATTTGCACCTTTAGGACAGCAGTTTGTATTGTGTGGACAGCAGAAGCACTTCTTGGGACATTCACACTGCCTCTCTGGGTAGCATGAATTATTCTTGATTCTGTAGTTCTCTGGGTCTCTCCGACTGGCCTCACGAGCTTGCATCTTTGATACAAACGCATCCACCATAAGTGCAATGAGCATCTGCAGCATCACCTACCAATGAAGACCACAAGAAAACACAACTATTGAACTTTTTCAAGTTAAATATAAGCATTAGGCATTTGGCTTACAGAACTAGTAAATATGCATTTTCCTTACTAAATAAATTGAAGACATAATTGATTTTTACACAAGATACTTACCAAGGTCGTGAGATAGAATATTATGAAGTATACTCTTCCCCACCATCGAACTTCCGGTCTCATTGTTGATGCAAATCCTTCCTAAAATCCAAATAATAATAATTATAGTAATAATAAAGAATAATAGCACCTAATGAGCCAAATGTTGTCAACATTTCATGTTTTTTCCTCACCATTATAATGTACCAGTTATTGACTATCATCTCATAGAACAACGTCACTGAAATAGAAGACAAAAATATTTACAGTCACAGCAGTGTCTATGGTAACAGATAAGGGAAATACCATAGCTTCTGAGAATGTTGTTGAAGTTTTCAATGTAGTAGACATTCTCTGTTTGGTTGAGACTAATGTTTGGAGGGAATATGGCTCCCTGGTAATACTTCCCTACACTGAACAGTGCATCTTTGCAGCATCCTTTGTAGACTCTGTTAAAGAGGAACTCCATGCCAATGATGGAGTAGCTGTAGTAGAGAATGACGATGAACAGGAAGAAGCTGAAGAGACGAGGAGAAACTTCAATAAGAGTGTCCAGCAAGTCCCGGTAGCTGTGCTTGATTTTTACCAGCCTACAAACAAAAGAATCATTGTTTTTTAATATTGTTCTTTTTTTTGTCGAGACAATCAAGCTTTCTAATATTATTGCCAAACACACGTTCTTATAATGACAATTGGCTCAAATTTGTACACTCCTGAAGTGTCTCACCCTCCGAAGGATTTATTCTAAGCAAACACAACACATTGCTCATCTATTCATTCATTTATAGTCCATAGAAAGCTATTTTTTATCTCACTTCCATAGAAGTGAAATGCTATTCTTGATAATAATATGAAATTACATCATGTTTTAAAATCTTCCAAAAAATTCCTCATAATTAGAGTTGAAGCACACGAAACATTATAAAAAATGTACCACATGCAGCTATATAGATGATAGTATGGCATACCTGAATAATTTAATAGGGATGACAAAGGCAATTAGAGCTCCAGAATACACATAGTAGTTCAATACAGCACATACTAGACTGCCACCAATCACAAGTACATCAGCTCTAGGAGGAAAGAATCAAAAAGTGATATGTACTGCTATCACTTTAGACAATCATCTGTAATTTAATCTAACATTAAAAAAAAAAAATCAGTAAGATTATTGAGTTCACAAAACCTCATAGAATGGTAATAGTTCTTACAGTGTCACTAAAACTTAGTCTTACATTTGGAACTATCGTGTAACAAACCTTGTAAAAGCTCACATGATTACATTGTAATTATTAGGGGGGAAGGAGTATGTATGTCACCAGGAGTACATATCAAATGCTTGCATAGCTACATTTGACTATCTTTTATTTTCGGGCTAACTAAGTCAAACCAAAATTCTGGCACATTAAAGAGACTTAAATTTTCTTAAGTATTACAGTAGGATGTACCAATTAATACTTGGAAGGCCACTGTTAACTGACAGACATACAGATGAACACACACTGACAGATAAATTATGAATTTTTATTATCTGAAAAGTTAAAATGCAGATCTGTCTTAAATTCTGCTCAATCTAACTTTAGTGAATTATTAATTACTCTTTTATACATTGATACATTTCTAATCTCACGGAGCTAGTGTAGTAGCTACTGTTAAACATACACATTCCAAAATTTGCTGAAGTAATTGATAAACCCATCAACTAGAAGAGTGCACAAAATATCCATGCTGTATACTACAGAAAAAGATAAACAATAATAAAACCAATGTAAAACTGTTTGGTTTAAACCTACTAGCTAAAAATGTAAATGTTCCCGGCAAAATTTCATGTATCCTATCAAAACGCTGTCTCGGATCTAAATAGCAGACAAAGTAAAATTAAACAAAAAAATTCTAAAAGATTTAACAACATAACTTGACAGACTACTTTGTATACAGAAAAAAGTTGACAATTCTTTAATAGCAGTATATCCTACTCTAAAGTAAAGCTTTCATTATGCAGTGTCAGAAATGACCAAAAAATAAAAACACAACCTAAACATCTGATTTTCTGCAAACATTATTTATATAATCCTGCCCACTTGCAATAATTATAGTTACCTTTAATGTTGTCCAGACAAATGATGAGAAATGACATGTTAATAAGCACTATTACCCCTGTAATTACATGCCAAATTATACACAAATGATTTGCACAAAACAAAAAGATAACATACCCATGATAAATTTATAAAGTCGCAGAGACACTAAGTAATCAATTCCTAGAGACATACATGTGCAAGTTTATAAACTCGAATTCAATTATTACTTCAAATAATATTTGCTCACCTTCGATAAAGTTTCTAAGACAGTCAGATGGGAGTCTAGAATACCATTTTAACTCATGAAAGGAGTCATTGACCTATGTGATAAATGATATTGTCTTGAGAGTTATTCTTTTTTTTGTTTGTTTGTTTTATTTTTTCCGATGATATAATGCTTACCTGTGTCCAATGAAACTCCAGAATATCATAGAAATGCATAAACTCCTCCAAACTAAGGCCTTGGTTGCCATTCTGGTTGCTCCTGTCCTTGTGGAGAGCTTTGAAGATACACATAACCGGCCATTCAGCTGCAAAAAAAACTGGAACCAATTGAAGTAGTGCTAGCTAAAAACATGTTTCTCAATGTACAACTAAAACAAAACTAGCACTGCAGTAATATTGTGACCACTCACGCATTCGCGGTTGATATTCCAACATCATCAAGAGGAAATGGTGAAACTGAATATAGTTATTCTGATTTAACTCGCAAAACACCAGATATAAAGCATCTCTAATATCAAAAATATATAGTAATAAAAATTGAAAAGTTTCATTTAAAATGAGGCAGCTTGCCTTTTGTGAAAGAACAATTTCTTGTATTTCTGTCTCACAGTATCGCTGTAAGAGCTGTATACAACAGCTAGAAGCTACAAAACATAAGTGTGACCAGACTTTGCAATAAGTATACCATTGACACTTTCATAGTTTTATTTTTTTCCCATTAATTATTCAACAGAGCATTGAAAAAGACTGATTAGCTCAGGAGTAGAACTATGACATCTTGATTTTATCAACGTATTTAGACATTCAGCACTGATCAACACAATCTATACAATAAAGCTACATCTCCTACTCACAAATATGTCACCCCCACAACACGTTTCAGTTCTGACCACAAAAACTATTATTATTCCAGCTCATTTTTCTACATTTCTCATATTATTATCTTCTTAAATCTCACAATTAAAACTATTTTTTAATTATTATTTAGCTTTGCATATTGTACCGTATTGGCAGCGAAGTACAGAGTAAGGACAAAATAGACCACAAAGAAGAGTGGTGTGAAATTGAAGCGAGCATAAGCTTCTAGCATGACTGTAGGATCACTGTAAAAGTAAAATAATGTAACAACTTAACAACTATTTGTATTAATCTTACATCCTTGTGCTTACTTAGCAGTTGTAGAAGTCACGAAAAGACTCAGAAAAGATCTTGGATAAGTCAGAAAAAACTACAGAAATAAAAAAAAAAAAAAATCCTTGAAGTATTATTATGATTTTTCACACTTACCCCTGGATCCAAAAACCCAAATAGAATGTATCCTATTGATTTATTTTAAGATTCATAATTAAATGTATTTTAATCGAATAACTAGAACTTACCAATCAGTGCCATGACCAGTATAAAAAATATGAGCAGAAATACTACATCAATTATTTGCTTGACGATCTCAAATGTCTGGCGAATAATTCTGTGATTTATGGAAAGGCATAAAGAGTAAATTTAGACTTGAATATTGGTATCACCCCTGAATTTTCAAACTAACACAGAATTGGGTCATTCATAGTAGCCCCACTATGACAGCAATATTAAATAAACCTCGTGATAGTTTAAATCAAACAGGCATTGGTCATACATTATAGCTGGGAGAACAGGGAGAGGGAAGGGGAGGGGAACTAGAAGAACAAGAATAACAGTAAAAGAAACACGAGATAATGTGTCAATAAAAGAGATTTCTTATTTACTACAATACCACTAATGTACAATAAATGGTTAAATAACACTACCATTTTACATAGCCACAAAAGCTATATTTTACCTTCTGACTCCACTCATGTAATAAGCATCCAAATATGATTTGGACGTTACCAACCTTTCCCAGCATTAGTAACCTTACGCGCTAAAATGCTTACTGCAACTTAGAGGGCGGAGCGAAAAGAAATTTGTAGAATTTGCCAACCAGAGCATTAAAATAGTAGCAGGTATTACTAGAAAGGCTGGGCATAAAACTGATTGACAGAGCAAAGTGTTAGCCCAATTTACACATTTCTTCTCTGTATTGATTGTACTTCTCATTACTATTGACCTCAAGGTCAAAGGTACACACAGAGTAGAAGTCAGAAGCTAAGAGCTGCACTATGTATGAAAAAGGCATCGTGACACCCTACAATTAACAGATGACAGGCAAGCAAATGGTTGTTTTGGGCATTTTTATAGACATGGCCACAAGACAATGCACAAAATAATGACTGTCAGGGGAGGATCCAGAGGTGAGGGGCTGAGGGGGCCAAGCCCCCCCCCTCCCAACCAAGTTTTTCAACAAATTATAAGGACAAATGTACTAATACAGACAATACAGTGTACAGGTCAACTCTTCACTCATAAATTAATATTCAAATCTTATACAATCAATCAATAATAATTTTAAAATTTCGTGAGTTTTGACCTAAATATATTTCGGCCCCTCCTTGCACTAGCGCTAGATCCACTCCTGACTGTTTATACCAAAAAGTACATGTAGTCAAAAATTAATGCAATAATTGGATGTCTGCACACAGTCCTGTTTAAGCCCTCCCCCCCCCCCACCCCCCCCCCCCCCCCCTACTTCCCCTTTCCACTCACTTCTTCCTCTAACCCTGACAGTCATTTACAGAGTTGCCAACTTTTCAACAGTTCAGGGCCACTAAGCCACACCCCAGACCACACATAATTACAAAGATGCAATGATAATGTGATACTTTAACAGTATGTATATAATTTTTGTGCCAGCAAGAACTTCATGACAATAGTGGGAAACAATAATCATGTGATGCCGGCGACAATAGGTGGTGGTCATCGACGACTGATTGAAAATTATGAGGTAACTTTACTTCTGATTGAATCCACATACTTCATGGAAAAAAAAGCAACTTCAGAGTCAAATAAACATTCCAATTTGAACTGAATTTTTAGAGTGGAAGCATTCACCATAAGTAACATCTTTGCATAGTAAACGATACCAAGTTCATCAATTTCCGGTACAAACAATAGAAGAAGTACAATTTCATTACAGACAGTGGCTGAGTGATAAATCCAGGGCTGTCCCAGAGCTTTTAGGACAGTTGGCAACTATGCATTAAATAGCTACCAGAATTCTTTGCTTGAGAAATTATGCCAGATACAGTTATAACGTGAAAGTGCTATATATATTATATATATATATATATAGCTATTTGTGATGACCTGGTCACCCAATTGAAGAGATAGAATACTGTGCCTAATGAGGATTTAAAAACTTGTAGGTTGTTTTACTTGTCCCAGGATATAATATGAAGGAACTAGAAACCTTTTTTTGTAATTATTTTTTCTATAGTTGTCACCAAAAAACTCATTCAGTTTTGACTACTTATTTTTGACAGAAACACAAAAGTTGTAATTATTATTATTTACCACAATAGCTATCACTTAGTACAAGTTCATAGGTTAGGCATTTTAATTTTTTTAAAGGTGATTCCCTCTCTGATTTGCTTATCACATGAGAGCTAGTGAGTTCTATTTGCTATGCAATTATTAGAATAGGCCCACTTTTGAAGTACTAGTGTGATAGAAGCTATTCTGATGACAAAAATCATTTATCTGAAGGAGAAAAAACATGTATGGCTACTAGATAAGTATATTAAGTTGGTGATGTACATAAAAAAAGTTTAAGTAATCATATAGCTACAGGCATTAAAAATTGGCTATAATTATTTCACAAAAATGTTTAAGTAATCATATAGCTACTGGCATTAAAAATTGGCTATAATTATTTCACAAAAAAGTTCCAAACTTCTTTACAAAAATTAATACACTTTTCTTTGATCGCAATATCCTGTTTCTTTTGTGACTTGTTTTCATCAGCATTCTTTTTCCATTGCTAAAAATAACAAACAAGTGTTTTCTAAAGACAACAAAACCATTTCATTAGCCAAAGTTAGCATTAAATAAGTCAAGTATCCTCATCACTTCAATACATGAGAAAAGATATCGTCAGTTTAGCTACTATTGAGCTGCTATGTTCAATTATTTTCTCTGTATAGGTTCAAAATGCATAATGTTTCCCTTAGCTAGGGCTTGTAATTATATTTGTTGAACTGGGGTGGGAGGTGCTTAATAGTAACTTTGACAGTGAGTGTACTGTGTGTGTGTGTGTGTGTGTGTGTAGGGGGGGGGGAGTTATAGTGAAAAATGACTAAAACTATATTGTACTGCTACAGAATGAATAAAATTTTAAGTGCTTGCATGAGGAAAAATAACTTTAGTTTTGTAGCACTTGGCTGCAGTCTACTACCAAGTCAATCCCTTCATCTAGCAACAAGATAAGTACTTTAGGATTCAGCTAGGTGTTTAGCTAGACATCTAAGATAGTAACTAAAATACACCTGACAGGGTGGAGGTGATCAAGTGTAAGGTACTATGTAATATTTAATATAAATTTGTTGCATACAAGTTTATAATTTAATGATGTAAAGTAATGGCAACATCAAACAATTATATTGCATAAATTAATTTGATGTATGGCAGCGAGCATTTGAGTTTTTATCAGTTATGGATTCACTGATAAAGTATTTTATTTTTCAATACATTAGACTAGAGGACTTGTAGATTCATTTTTAAGCAAATAAATAAATAAATATTCAAAGAGGTTTTGATTCAAACTCATGTTTTTGTGGCAACTGATGTAATCATATTCATTAAAACTAACTATATTCATTGCATGTATAATTGCCATGGTTTTTTACAACTTCCTATATGTATCATCCATTTTTGTGCACTTTTTTTAACAGATAGCTAACAAATTCTTAACAATTTTACAAGCAGGCTCGATTCACTACAGTTTTGTAATTCTGCAATGCATGTTCCACCTTAGAAATGGCTGACAGTACAGCAAGTAAATATGCAAACATTATATGTAAGATTTTTATATGGGATTCTCCAGCAGCTTTAACAACTTTATCATCCAAAACTTAATGGCCAAGTGAAATTTCTAGAACATATTACTATTTTGCTGTGACTAATTTTTTCTTTATTTTTTTTCTCTCTTGTTCTGTTCGGAATTTGATTTTTGATTGTTGCGTTATATAGGCAAACGTAAACAGCATCTTTATTTCATGTAAGAACTTGTAATTGAGGTGAAGGAAGAACTAAAATTTCCATTTGTAATTCTCACTCAACATTTGTCCAAATATTTGGCTAAGGAATTTAACAAACTTCTATTTAATCGAGAAAATACTCTATTGTTGTATAGTTTCTTACACGTTGATCTAAAAACAGAAATAGTTATTATGCTGATAAGTAAAAACAAATGTGGCCCTCTAAAGGTTTAAATTGTGAGAATTCTTTGAGATATTTTGTTATAGTACAAACAAGGATTGAATAACCACACCATTTTGTGCTTCATTTTGATGCAAACTAAGCTTCTAGCCCTATTGAATTGATACCAGTCCAATTCATGTCTACCTTCCCCCTTACTTCAATTTTCTCCGCATATTGAATTTGTTGAACATCCTCTTTAGTGTGTGATCGTGATCCTGTCACCGATACTGTCTCGGTATTCTGCACAAAATGGAACACAGAGTAATGAAAAGCTTGAATCAAGAGAATAAAATCAAGAAATACTTCACATTATCTCCAAGATATATAAAACAATCAACGATTACACGCGAATGACGCAAATATGCGTCAATTAAGAAAAATCGATAACCGCGGAGGACGCACAAATGCGTCAAAAATGCGTCTTCGCGTCCATTTCGCCCTACAGCTTTGTGGAGTCAAGGAAGCCACCGATCACAATTGCAGACGATTCTATATTGTTGTAAGCATATTTTAGGCTTATAAAATACATAGACTGCCATAAGAAAATGTTGAGTAAATTTTGTCACAACAATAAGACTTCTTTCTGATTAAGTATAAATTGAAAATATATTTCATAAAATAATAAAGGTAACAGAATAATTTTTTAGAACCCAATATTACTTTAGCTATAACTGCTCATGATAAAACAAGTAGAAAGCTATCTTGGCAAGTGGAACACTGGCACTTCAGCATCCTAGTGATGAAGACGTTATTCTTGACCTGGCACAGCATGGCAGTGACAAGGATGGCAGTGACCAGAATGGCAGTAACTCTGATGGTAGTGACGAGGAGTTTGATGACAGCAAGAATGACTTCAGTACTGATGGGTGTAGTAACTGCAGCAGTCACTAGATGGTCAAGGACTCTGACGAGAGAACGGAATTGATGATTCTGAAAGGTAGCGATTTCTACAGGAATTTTAACCACATTCTTTATAACAATAAGTAAAAATAAATATTGTTATACAACAGGTGAGACTGCAGGGAGCCCTCTGACATATACTTCTAGTATGCTATGACCAGTTGCACTTGATAGTAAGATCACTAACTATTCTGTCAACAATGCAGCCTACCAGCACATCAAAAGTAAATACACCTTGGAGTACCAAACTGAATACACTAAAATATTCTATCATTTATTTGTGATGTACCTGTTTTTATGCACAAAAGCCATAAAAAGCTTCTCTGTTCACAAAATTTATAACAGATTGCTCAGTTCAAAATAAAACACACCCTAAATAAATATCAACAAATTCTTCTTGAATGTAAGACAGATGCGTGCAAAAACACTTTCTCTTACCTCTATGATCAAGTAGCAAACTGCGTCAGCCATGAAACCATACTTCCAACCTTACTAGTGTGCTTACTAAGAGCCTCAGTGTGATGCCATAAATGTTTTTGCCAAACGGTGCGAGTACTTTTTTATTTTTAAGTCGGGAACAGCTCCTTAGCGTCGAATTTATGCTTTCCCAATAGCCTAGAGCGTACTCTATCGTTCGATAATACTGTCCCCGAGGCAATCTTCAAACGTTCGTCTTCTTTCTCTCGCTTAGTGTCACCCTCCCACCAAGCAATCAATCCTCTGTGTCTCGCGTGCGCCCGTGACCGCATTACGTAAGGCGCAATTAAAATTTTTATTCGCGCGTAATCGGTTAATAGAAATTTGTTACAAATTTGTCTTACTGCTGAATTGAATCTCTTTTGTTTCCAACTTCTAATATACTTGTTAAATTTTGCAAGTGGATATTTTGAAGAGTGATCCAGGGAAGCCATTTCATTAATCTCCCGTAAATCTTCCTCTACTAGATTTATTTTGATTTCCTTCTTTGTCTCTAACATGAATATTTTAAGTATTGTACCATGAATAGACCACTACAGCAATAATAGCCTAATAATTTGTTTTGATTTCAAAATTACCACATACCTAAGATGAAAGAGTTTGATCGAACTCCCCTTTTGGGACCAATTGAGTAATAGAGTATACATAAAAGAATAATTTGTTGGTCTTACAGTGGTGTAGGAAGACGCTTTGGTATGGGTGGGCTCCTAGGGCATGTGTTTTGTGGTTTACTGACAGTGGTGTAGGAAGACGCTTTGGTATGGGTGGGCTCCTAGGGCATGTGTTTTGTGGTTTACTGTGAGAAATTACATTTTTATAAGTTGTGCCAAAAAAATTATGGGGGGTTCTCCAGCCCCCGGACCCTCCCCCCCCCCCCCCCCCCCCACTTCCTACACCACTGTCAAAACATTATATTATCTTCAGATAATCCATTTAAAAATGCTACATGTAGGATTCTAGTGAAAGTGATGTTGCTGGCTTAGCTACCATAAAAGAAAAATTATATACTCCGTTGCGAACTTTGACCACAAAAGCCTTATTCTGCTGAACTAAGGTGAAGCAGTAAAAATATAATTTGTGGCTTGTTTGGTTGTTTCAGGAATCAAATGCAAACAGACAGTGTCAAAGCACCCTTAATGCCAGAGATTCTATTTTAAGGCCACTGACATGATATGATTTGTCAAAACTGTCTGTGTAACTACTTTTGATATTGCTGAGCACAGCTAATATGTTCAAAGTGAGGAAAAAAAACTGTAAAAAATGCTTACACCAATAGACTCTCTTGTTTCCATTTCCCCCCCTCCATCTGGTTAGTCTAAGGGTAAGCAAGGTCAATTACTAGTCTTTCTTAAAGTGATAATCTTGAATAGACAGCATGGGTGATAGAAATATAAAGTGAGCATTGAAACATCACATCCAAGCTGTGGAGGGTTAATTCATTTTCTTGGTCTGTAAATATATGGTGATATGTTCAAACCAATACCTGGACATCCACAATTAAATCTACCAGGATGTTTTGGACATATCCCAGCTTGTATCTTCGTCACAAATGCTTCTACTATAAGTGTAATAACCACCTGAAGAATTACCTGTAAATAAAAATGGTACAAATTTACTGGCTATTGCTAACAACGTAAGTAAAATTACTATTTGGTAAACAAACTTCCTTTTATACCTTAAAATAGTTTTGCTAATGTAGACAGACAAACAGACAACACAGACAGACAGACAGGCAGACAGACAGACAGACAGGCAGACAGACAGACAGACAGGCAGGCAGACAAACAGACAGACAGACAGACAGGAAGACAGATAGACAGACAGACATACAGACATAAAGACAAATAGACTAATTAATTCTAACCAGCTGAAAGGCCAGCAAGCTGTCATAGCTACAGTCATTAAATGCTTGCAACGTGATTCCAAAATAGTTACTGTCATTTTTTTAAGCAAAAGTTATAAAAAAATCAGCATTACTTACAGGCTGTGAATTAAACTAGTCTTACTATCATTCTTATTATAGTGATTCGTTCTAATATGGCAACAAATTCCTTTTTCATGACTCTTACAAGAGTAATAATGTAGAACATCATGAAATACAGTCTGGTCAAGCCACGGGTGTTTGAGTGCGCCTCAGACACAAATCCTTCCTGTAATAATTTTGTTACAATAGAAATTTTAAATTTGTAACTTTAATTTTCACATGACTCTGTCGGGTCACCTTTATTTATTATACATTTAATAATAAATAATAGAAGAAATAGCTCAAAATCAGATAACATAACCACAGACCTTAAAATATTTGCATTTTCACAAGACTAAATGAATTAGAAAAACTTTCTAAAACAGTGTCTGCCCCCCCCCCCCCCATTAATTTTTCCCTCACATGCTACAAATATCTGAACATTCAAGTGTGTATAAGAGAGAAACTCACCATAATTATATACCAGTTGTTCACCACCATCAAGATGAAAAGTGTAACTACAGCAAGTAATAGGATAACTGTATAGGACCTATAATTATTTTTAAAAAAAGGTAAAGTCTCACCATAACTGCGAAGGATGTTGTTAAAATTGTTGAGGTAGTAGAATGGTAGCGTTGAATTACCAATAGCACTGCTATTTTTAAAGTAGTCCCCAGCATTGTAAAGGGCATCTGAACAACAACCTGGTCTAACTTTTTGGAAGAGAAACTCCATGCCAATGATGGCAAAGCAATAATAGATAATTAAAATTAGTACAAGAACACTGATGAGTCGAGGGGCAAGGTCCACCATGGTGTTCATGAGGTCTCTGTACTGACACTTTATGCGAACTAAGCTACAAACCAAAGAATATTACAATACATGCTAAAGATTGAGATTTGGTGTTAATATTTACCGAAGCAGTTTGAGTGGAATTAAAATGGTCCACGCTTTGTTGTGGAAGCTGAGACAAGCTGCTATTAGACTGATTGTTATTACAATGATGTCTGCTCTGAAATTAAAAAAATAATAATGCAAATAAAATATTTATGCAGTGGTGATGAATAAAAATAACAAGAGCATTTTTCAAACTGACCAAATGTCTTTACTGTTTATCATAATGTTTAATTTGAAATGTTTTTAAATGTTTATTTATGCCTAGGCCCATCATGTAAGCAAGCATTAACAATCAAAACTACTTCTACATGCAACTGCTATCAGACCAGAGAAAAAAAGCAATGTTTGTAATTCTCATGAATTTTTTTATTTGAGGTTCAACATTTTATTCCACATAGAGAGAAATGTGCTATCTGAACCCAATTATCTTAAAAACCATTCAAACAAGTTCAGTGTTATAAATATTTTACTCAGTAAATGTACATACCATGATCCTAACAAAATCATGGCTATTGAACTCACAAATTCCAAAAATTAGTAAAAAATTCAAGTCCATAGCCCAAAACATTGAGGACAACATCAAAGAAGTATACTGAAATGATACATGTTTCATAATGTCAACATTAATCATAAAATTTTATAAGTTGTCATACTTAATAAGAATGAAAAAGTAACCCATATCAAATGATGAAAATCTTCAAATCTTTGCGAGTCATCTGATGGGGGAAATTAAGTTTTAAAACAGTTGTGTAAAGAAAATGGTGTAAGGTTTCTACCTTTTATCAACTGAGCATAGAGTGCCAGGAAAATGAGGTTACCAAGAACAACTATACCTAAAGGAAACATTTTTATACTTGACAATTAAATATTAATTATTAACCTACCTATGAATAATTTGTAGACGTCATGTTTCACCATACATTCGTTTTCTATAGAAGAATCAGATAAAGTATTTCGGAGAGACAATCAGCTCCATGCACTTACTTTCTAAAATTTTGATCACAGCTGGAGTACAACATGAATACCACTGATGTCTCTTCGTCTTTGATAATAAAATAAAATAGATATAATACACTTAATACCACCAGTGTGTATACCAGTTATTCTGTATGTAAGGGAAATAAAGTGTAAACTTTTTTTTTTAGTTCAATAGTACAGTACTAAGTATTTGCAACCAAAAATTACTAGATTAATTAATTCAAGTGCCAATGATACCATAAAGCAAACATACTTCTGACCATCCATAATCTATAAATTCATAGAATTGTTTGAAGCCTTCTTCTTCAACTTCCTGATGTTTAACCTCTTCCTTTTTATTCAAACACTTGAACACGCACATAACTTGCCACACAGCTGTATGTAAGACAAAAAAATCACAATAATTTAAATACAGGTAAATGATTACAATTTATGTCATAACAGTTTAAAAAAAAAACGCATGATGCTGCAGTAAGGAAGTTAGAGGTAATGAGAAAATCAATGAGTGTTATCTGTAAACCATTCCTGCTGACCCAATCCCTAATTACTTACGCATTAGTGGGCGATAATGACGCATTAAGATGACAAAGTCATGAAATGTCACTGATTGTGTGTCTGAGTATGAGCTCAGGAGACCAAATGCCTCACTTAGTGATTTACTGAATTGAAAAAAAGAGGTTAAATATTAGACGTTAAACTAATTTATCTATATACCGTTTATTTTGAAAGAGTTCTTTGAATTTCATTTCATTAACTCTGCTGAATGAAGCATACACTACAGCTAAAAGCTGTACAGATCAAAAGCAGTATATAACATGGTGAAAAAACATTCTACAACATCAGCAACTTAATATAATTTTGTGTGGTTGAACAAAATCATACTATTTAGCTATATGAAAATGTTTTTACATCATAATATAAAAATATTGGTTCGGGCAATTGACTGAAGTTTCCATTTTGAAGATTACTCACAGAGGTGGCTGACTTAAATTCAGAGCATAAATATAAGGAAATATAAAGCATAAAAATAATTATGAATGCAGAAAAAGTTGTTGTTTTTCTAGCCTAGTCCCTTCCTGTTAATGTCATTAGCAATTTATATTTTAACAGCTTGGCATTTGTATACGAATATAATTATTTATTCCATACCACATTGGATGCAAAGTATAGAGTGATAACTAAGTACACTATCATGAAGATGGGCGTGGCATCATGCAGTGCATAAGACTCCATTATAACATTCGGATTGCTGAAATACAAGCAAAATAATTATTCATAAATTCCACAATATTAAATATCACACCTAATTAGCTGAGTTACAATTGCCTGAACACATTTTTCAGATGCTCACTTGTTTTATTTCTAAACAATTAATAAGCAATACAAAATATTATTATTAATTGCCTTAGATTGTATCAGTCATGAAGGGCTTAAGTTCATGTCTACAGAACAATGCAGGGGCGTACACACAAGGCGGGGGAGGGGGGAGGGGTTTAGGTGAACCCCCCTTTCAAGTTAATAAACTATCAAGACTTCATTAACCCTCAGCGTGCATGCGCGAGAGGGTTATAGTAGTCATCCTCTCTGTCTGTCTGTTCGTCTGTCTGTCTGTCACGCTCTGATTTTGGAGATTACTGACAATTTGTGGACGGGGAAGTGCCCACATGAAAAATGAAGGGCAAGAGAACATTTATGTATGTATGTGTGGTTGTGTTATATGCTGTATCATGTTACAAGTTGTTTGTCTGAGTTGTGTAAGTCACGAGTTAATTGGTGTTGTAAATGTTTGTGTGTTAGCTTGTCTGTGGCAGAGCAGGAACTTTGCAGCATTTCGTGTGACTTGTAGGTGTGGTTGTGTGTATGTATTCAAGGAGTTGTGTTGGCAGAGTGTGCCAATCTCGTGTTTCCTTCATTCAATTCGTTGTGTGTTCGTTTCTTCTAATTACAGTAATTTAATCTATCCTGATCTGACCTTCGGGCGGTAACGGTTCGCCGTAGGGTAGTTTAGAACGACACTTTACTCTGGTGGCAGCAACTAACTTTGCTGTCTCCAGGTGCGAGCTATAGTTGAGGACTGTGACTCGTCCAGATTCCCCAACCCAGCCCACATTTGGTGGCAGCGGTGGGATCCTTCAGCAACGACAGTTCTGCGAGGATTCTCAACCAACGTCCTACGACATCGGACACCTACCGTGAAGTAGCAGTCGACACTGCTTGAACTGAACCGTTTATGTGGTGGTGGCACGTGTGATTTTTTTTCCGTGGTTAATTGTTTTTTATTTTTTATTTTGTTAGGTCTCTGTTGGACGGCGAAGACATTCCCCGCCCATGCCGGAAACCAGACAGGAGGAGTTAGTGAGGAAGAAGGCCGGCAAGAAGCTAGCATCAGTAGCGTCCCGGGACACCAGTTACCGGTCGTCTAGGAAACCCTTGGTTGAGCAGAAGTCTTACCCTACCCGTGCGAACGAAATACCTGTAAGTCACCTTGGTGGGGCAGCCCTGCACAAGGAGGAATTTAGTAGTGACAGCGAGCGTACCATAGAAGGGTTGGAGTTAGTGAGCGGGCCAACTATTGAGGAAGAAGTGTCTCAGGAGACCAAGGAAATGTCTGGGCAGAATGAGGATACCTTGGTTAAGCTACTGAATTTAATAGTCCAGAGAGATGAGAATAGATTTCAGAGGGAGGATGCTAGGAGGGCTGAGGAGGAGAGAAAGAGGAAGGAGGAAAGGGAAGAGTCAGAGATGAGGTGGAAGGCCGAGGAGGAAGAACGGGAGAGGAGAAGGGAAGCCGAGGAGAAGTGCGAGAGAGGAAGCAGAAGTCCGGGGAAGAAGCTCGGTTGGAGGAAATGAGGGAAGTGTTCAGACAGATGAATGAGATAGAACAGGGAAGAGCAGATAGGAATGCAGAAGCATTAAAAGACAGGAGAGAAGAAGACGAGAAGAATAGGGAGAAACGAGAAAGGTTAAAGGAGAGGTTGGATGGATTGGGTATGTACAAGGAATCTAGTGATTTGGGGGTGGTATATTGAGAAGTTCGAGAGAATAATGAGGGATTGTGGAAAAGAAGCTGGGTAGAGAGGCTAATGACCAGACTAGGGGAACGGCTGTATGTGTGTGTCAGTTCGCTGATGGATGAAGGAGCCAGGTACGATGTGATCAAGGAGGCACTGCTAAAAGCTGTGGGGGAGACTCCGATTACCTATGGTCACAGAATCTTTGATATGACGGGGGAGACAGTGAAAGGTATGACAGGTGATGAGATTGTGGACTTGATTGGGAGAAACTGTAGGGGGTTATTTCAGGGGGCAAAGTCTATAGAAGATTGTGTCTTTGCTTTGGCAATGGCTATCACGAGGCAGATAATTCCCAGCAGGGGCAAGATATTTTTTGAAAATAGGTCAGTGTCGAATATGAGAGAGTTGAGAGAAGGATGGTGTAACTGGATGTCTGGTAGATTGAAAGGTAACTTCTTTAAGATGTTAGGTGGTAATAGTAGTGAAGGTGGAAGGTCAGGGAAGTCAAGCGGAATTAGTGGGTCAAGCGGTAGGGCGGCTGTTACTTGATTTATGTGTGGAGAGGAGGGGCACAGGGCAATCGATTGTAAGAGTAGGAGGGGCGGGAGCTATAGCACAGACAGAACCCCTGGCTCTAGAACCCTAACCTGTTACAGCTGTCATCAGGAAGGCCACAGAAGTACTGACTGTCCCTTAAAGAAAGTGGGTAGTACCATCAAGAAGGAGCCCGGCTCCGGCAGGGTTGCGGCAGTTAACAAGACTACGCCCAGAGGAGGGGGAAAGAAGAATGTGATGAAAGGGAATGTCAACGGGAAGGAGGTGGATACGGGGGCAGACTATGGGTTGGTTCCGAGGGCAGTGGTGCCAGAGAACTCTGTGGATCGGGGTGAGAGGTTGATATCGGGTGTGCATGGTGATATGGTATTGCACAAATGTACGGAGGCTGTGTTTGAGGTGGCTGGGCTGAGGCTGGTAAGGGAGGTTGTCATCGACGACAGTCGTGACGGGTCCATAATTAATTGTATTCTGCCTCTGGATCTGAGGCAGGAGGAAGAGGTAAAACTGATGATGGAAGCAGTTAAAGGTGGGGAGGTCAATGTGCTGACGAGGAGTCAGGCGAGAGCAGAGGCAAAGCTGGATCAGGTAGAGATAGATGTAAGAGTCAAGGAGTTAGCTTTGGGGAGTGGCGGTAGTACGGAGTGGTATACTCTGGGAGAGGAGGATGGGTGTGCCTTAGCAGATGAGCAGGATACTTCGGTGGTGAGGTCGAGGGGTGGAGTTGAGGAATCGAGTGAGGATTCTTCGGTAGTTCAGAGTGAGGAAGTAGAGGCAGTAGCAACTAGTGGTAGATTTGGGTGATGACAGGGATTTAGTGGAACTTGCTGGTGAGGTTGGGCCAGTGTCTGAGGGAAATGATGGGGAGGAGTTTCGCAAGGCTGTCAAGGAGGACGAATCTCTGAGAGAGTGGAGAGAGTTGGGTGATAAGCAAGAAAGGGGTTTTAGTTGGAAGGGGGGTACACTTGTTAAGTCAATGTATGTGACATGGGATGAATTTCGGGATGTGTTGGTGGTACCTAAGGAGTGGAGAGGCGGAGTGTTAACCATAGCCCACGAGAAGACGGGACATTTGGGGGTGGATAAGGTGTTGGCGATGGTGAGTAAGCATTTTCTTTGGCCGGGCATGCAGAGGGATATTAGTGCTCATTGTCGGGGGTGTGTCATATGCCAGAGAAAGAGCAAGTATAAGCCTAAGAGAGCTCCTGTGGTGGAGAGGCCGGTTCTGAGTGAGCCGTTCGAAGACGTAGCGGTGGATATTGTGGGTCCACTGGAGAAAGGGAAAGGAGGTTGTTTATGTTGACATACGTGTGTCTAGCTACGAGGCGGCCGGAAGTGGTGCCTTTGAGGTCGATCACGTCCCAGGCTGTAGCAGAGGCTCTTGTTTTGATCTTTAGTAGAACCTCCATACCGGAGCGTATGATGACGGATCAGGGTAGCCAGTTCTGCTCCAGGGCACTGAAGCAGGTCTGTGAGCTTCTAGGGGTGCAGCAGGTGAGAACGTCTCCTTATCATCCGGAGACTAATGGGGCTGTAGAACGGATGCATGGTACCTTCCAGCATATCCTGGGGAAGTGTGTTGAGAGCGGGCGTGATTGGGTGGGGCAGGTGCCCTACATTCTGTTTGTTCTGAGGCAGATGCCTCATGCTGACTCAGGGTTCTCACCATTTGATCTTGTCTATGGGTTTAAGGTTAGAACACCATTGGAGGCATTGTATTATGAGTTGTATGAGGCAGACTATGACAAGTTGGATTTATTTGAGTGGGTGAGAAATATGGCAGAGAGGCTTGAGTTGATGCGGGACTGTGCAGAGGTAAAGATGTTGAAAGGGAAGGAGAGTAGGATGAAGCTGGTGGATAAGGGTACCAAGTTGCGTGAATTTGTGGTCGGTGATAAGGTCCTGTCAGGGTTGAGTTGTAAACTAGCCGACTCATGGGAGGGGCCGTACGAGATTCTGGAAAGAGTTGGTAAGGTTAACTATCGGATTTGCAAGGTCGGGGCGACGAAACACAATAAGGTGATTCATGTCAATTGTTTACGGAAGTATGTGGAGAGGGGTGAGATTGCCAGGTTGGATGTAGTGATCGAAGACGAGGAGGTATCCAGGAAGGGGTTAAGTGGTGTGTGTGTGAAGGGTATAAGGAGGAGGAGTTGGAGGAACTGATTGGGAGGTATGATGTCGTATTTTCGGATGCACCAGGGCATACAAAAAAGGTGGTTATGACCATTGATACGGGTGAGAGCCCGCCAGTGAGGCAAGCTCCATATTCGGTGCCAGTGGGGCTTAAGGAGGAAGTGAGAAGTGATTTAGGGAAATTGGAGGCTGGTGGTATTATTGAACGAAGTGATAGCGTGTGGGCATCAACATTGGTGCCTGTGAGGAATAAGGAAGGAGGGTTACGATTGTGCGTGGATTTTAGGAAGGTGAATGCGGCTACGGTAAAAGAGCCGTATTATATCCCGGCGTTTGAAGAGATGTTGGAGATGGTGGGAAAGGGTCGTGTCTTATCAAAGGTAGCTAGACCTGTCCAAAGGCTTCCATCAGGTGGAGGTAGCAGAGGAAGATAGAGACAAAACGTGTTTCATCTGTCCCTTTGGGAAGTTCAGGTTTTGTAGAATGCCATTCGGATTAACGAACGCCCCTTCGGTCTTCCAGAGGTTAATGGACAGTGTTTTAATGGGGTGCATGGACTTTGCCCGGGTGTATATCGATGACATTCTGGTGGTGTCTAGTAGTTGGCGGGAGCATTTGGGGCACTTGGAGTGGTTGTTCGAGGTCTTGAAATCAGAGGGGTTGACGTGTAAGAGGAGCAAGTGTTGTTTCGGAAGAGTAAAGTTGGAGTTCTTAGGTCATGTTGTGGGAGGAGGTAGGATTAATGTAGCAGAAGCTAGGGTCAGGGCTATCAGGGATCACCCTAGGCCGAGGACAAGGAAGCAGTTGAGGGCCTTTTTGGGCATGGTGGGGTATTACAGACGGTTCATTCGGAACTTCCACCGCTGGTCTTCGGTCCTCACTCCCTCAACGTCTCGGAATGCGGCTCGGGTGGTGGGATGGATGAGCCAGATGACAGAGGCCTTCAAGGGCCTTAGATGTGAGTTGAGTGTTAGTGTGTCATTGTGTGTGCCATGTACGTCGGACAGTTTCGTCTTGGAGTGTGATGCGTGTGCTACAGGTATCGGGGCGGTACTAGCTGTATCCAGAGGGGAGGAGCTGGTCCCAGTTGCCTTTTTCTCCAGGCAGCTGCGGGGAGTGCAAACGAAGTACGGGGCTCAGGAGCTCGAAGGATTGGCTTTAGTAGAGGCCATTGAGCACTTTGCGTTTTACTTATATTTACGGAAGTTCGTGGTGGTTACCGACCACAAGTCGTTGGAGACCCTGAAGACTGCGCAGCAGCGCAACAGGAATCAGTATCGGTGGGCCCTGAAGTTGGCTGAGTTCGAGTTCGAGATTTATTACCGGCCTGGACGTCAAAACGGTGTAGCTGACTGTCTTAGTTGCTGTCATGGGGACGAGGAATTTGACAGTGCTGAAGTGGTGCTTCAGCAGAATGATGAGGGGGAAGATGTGGGCGGGTAAGTGCCCACATGAAGAATGAAGGGCAAGAGAACATTTATGTAAGTATGTGTGGTTGTGTTATATGCTGTATCATGTTACAAATTGTTTGTCTGAGTTGTGTAAGTCACGAGTTAATTGGTGTTGTAAATGTTTGTGTGTTAGCTTGTCTGTGGCAGAGCAGGAACTTTGCAGCATTTCGTGTGACTTGTAGGTGTGGTTGTGTGTATGTATTTAAGGAGTTGTGTTGGCAGTGTGTGCCAATCTCGTGTTTCCTTCATTCAATTCGTTGTGTGTTCGTTTCTTCTAATTACAGTAATTTAATCTATCCTGATCTGACCTTCGGGCGGTAACGGTTTGCCGTAGGGTAGTTTAGAAGGACACTTTACTCTGGTGGCAGCAACTAACTTTGCTGTCTCCAGGTGCGAGCTATAGTTGAGGACTGTGACTCGTCCAGATTCCCCAACCCAGCCCACACAATTAATCATTGATTTAGGTATGAACTTACTCAGAACGAAGATTTAAGACCTTTCATTGTACTACTTTTTTTAATTTCGGGCTAATTGTCGAGAAAACGCGAGGTACCAGCTTTAGTGGATAATGCCCCTACTGTCTGCATATCGTAATCACGTGAGCAAATAATTTCTTGCAGCCCGCGGTGTAGTATGCTTTATGCTCAGTGAAGTTAACTGAGATGAAAGAAGGGAAATTTTGTGTTGAAAATGTATACTGGTGAGTGTTTCTTGCCTGTTTAGCTTCTCTTATGAAGACAGTATTTCCATGTACCATTTTCATTGCTCGAGCTGTATTGATATTGATGCCTGATTAAAATAGCTAACAGATTGCTTGTTCATTTGGTCTGAGATTATATTTTAATAGCTAGGTAGTGTTTAATAGTGCTGAGGGTGCTTCATTTCACCTGAAATGGTAGTTTTGCAGTATAAACAATTTTGCCACATGGATACACTATAGTAATTGAAAAGAAATACTTACTTTGCTGTACTGGCTGTTATAAAGAGGCTAATAAATGACTTTCTGAAGGTTTGGAAATACTACAACAATCACAATCAATTATTGTATTTTATTTATTAACATGGCATTCAAATAACTTACATATGGATTAGTATCGGCAAAAGAAAAGTACCCTGTAAGCACAAAAAAACATATTAATTCTCTGTATCTCTTTACAATATTACTGAATCAGTATTCACCAAAGAGAGAAAATAGTGCAATGAAGTACACAAGGAAGAGCATAACCTCCAGAATTGGCTTGGTGATCTGCAAAATTTGACGCGTCACTCTACAGAATTGATGATTTTGAAGAAACGTGATAGTAGCAATATAACAATTACAAATATTGCTTGAAGTTTTATACCTTCTCACATCTCTCATGTAGTGAGTGTCAAGGAGCAAGAGAGGTCTGAGTACTCTGGTGATGCGGACATGGTTCTGTTGCCTGATGAAAACTGTCATGTCCTCCACCAACATCACAAACAACACTACAGCCTATATTTACATAAAGTCTTATTAATTATTGCACATACAACTGGAATTTTTAACATTTGATTATTTGTTTGCTGAAAACGATTGAATTTTCCCAAGGTACAATTAAATTTCTGTAACGGCTCCTTAAGCCACACATTCACATGGGTACAAGTGTGTGTGAGCATGTGCAAGTGTGTGTGTGCATGCATGCATGTGTGTGTGTGGGGGGGGGGGGGGGGGGGGGGGGGGGGGGGGGGCACCAGACCGATAACCAATTAACTGTCAAACAAGTAAGGAACAAGAAGTTTAATTTTCATCACAAATATGACAAATAAATTAAAATAGAATAAATATTATGGTAGGTAATTAAAATAATAAGATGTATAGTTTATACTGTTGACTGGCCCATATTACATCAATAATAATGTAGACAAGAAATAAACTTAGTTTTTCTACATTCTAATACATCCCTAAGTCAGTGCCTATATCATGAGAACAATCTTACCATTATTTTTTACTCAAAGCAAAATTAAACAAACTTTAAAACTGTTGCAGTTGAGATATATGAGATAGCCAAAAGATTGTCATATCTGTGGCAACCCAGTGAAACCTGCCTTTTATCCCTACTGACCAGAACACCAATGACTGTACTCACTTCACTTAGACAAGCCATTAAAGTAATCAACATCATCCATAACATTCAGAACATTTATTAGTAGTTAACATGCCACACAATCATTATATAAATCCAATCCTGCTATCAGATTTTTCAGTCTTGTGTTGATCAGTATTATGATGGTATAAATCCCTATAAAAGATTATGATCACAAAAAAATACAGAAATCCAAACCATGATTGTAAACTCTACAATCAACTAAGCAATTGGCTAGGAAACGAATGCTCTACAAGCTGTGATCAAGTTTTAAAAAAATTACATCATTTTATGCATACAGTCTATTCTACCTAATAGTCCACTTCCCTAATAGTCCCTTCTCTTTAATAGTCCACCTAGAATAGCCTGACCCACTTTGTATTTTATGTATATGCCGTTACAATTATTGCATCATGCATGTCCAGCAACTGTTCATGTGTGCAGCTGCATTCATAGTTAGAGCTACTATTACCAGATCTAGTTCTACAGTTAATTAGCAGGTTCAGTTATAAATAAGAGACAGGTGCCAGCTCACCTGAAGCAAATATCCTCAAGGAAGGGTAAGAAGCAGACACCAGCTCAGCTAAGTGCAAGGAAATCCAGAGTTGAGTTAACCCTGAAGCAAAAGTGTGAGATTATTGATGAGGCCAAGAAGCGAGGCTTTAAGCCTGAGACTATTGGAACCCTGAATAGGGTACACCAAACTCAACTAGCAGAAAAATGTGGTGTAACCAAGAAAACAATCAACAGGGTGCTTTGGAAGGCAAAAGACCTGAAACAGAAGTTTCTCTACTCACCTGCTAATCTCAAACGCAATCGTCCTATTCATTATGGGGCAATTGAAGAGAAAGTGGTGGCTTTTATTACCCTCTTACGCCACAGACCAAAGCCTATTCCTATTTCCTTTGGCATAATAAAGGCCAAAGCAGAAGAAGTGGCTAAAAATCTTGGTGAAACTAACTTCAAAGCATCAAGTGGGTGGTGGGAAAAAGTGAGGAAGCGAAATTCCATTGGGAAGAGTATTCGTTTGCATGGTGAAGCAGGAGAAATTGACCACCAGCAAATCAAGGAGAGAATGGATGAAATTAGACGAGACCTTGAAAAGTATGACCCAGAAAACATATATAATTGGGATGAAACTGGCCTATACTTCAAGCTAATCCCCCATTCTAGTCATTGCCTCACTAAAAGCTAACTACAAGAGTAAGCTTCTTCACATCATGGTCAAAAACCTTGAAAATTATGACGAGCTACGACAGCTTGGGGCAGCTCCAGTAGCAGGTATGCGAGGCCTGGATCATGCTTACCCACCTAATCTTCTTGATGCTGAATCACTTGCTTACGAAGCATGGGATTCCCTAACCCAGGCGACTGTAGCAAATTGTTGGCTTAAGGCTAATATTCTTCCTCTGCAGCATGCCACTCAGCTTCGTCAGGACAGTGGAAGGTTTCATCAGCAATATAGTTCATCAGCTATTCAAGATTTCTGTGCTCTGTTCAAGAGTACTACATTTCAGTTATTGGATGAGAGAGCAGATTTACAGCCAATAGAGCAGCGTAAGCTTGGAGATCTTCAGTCTTTGTGTGTGCAATCTAATGAAGACCCTGACGGTTTTGCAGAATCACTGGAGACATGGTTAACTATTGAAGATGATGAAATGGTGCGGTTGTATGAGATTGAAATGGTTATGGAAGAAGAGAAGCAATGCACAAGCCATGAAGAATGCCACACTGTTCTTGAAAGTACAAGTGATCCACCAACTGACTCAGAGAGTGGTACGCATACCGATGACGAAAGCAATAAAGAGCTTAGCGAGGTGAATCGTAAAGGCATTTTGAATAGCACTGATTTGGACGAAAGTTTGAGAATGGTTTAGAATATAATGCATCTGACTTCCTCACTGCAAGAAGATGACACTACCAGTATGCTTACTAAAGTTTATCACACAGTTTTGAAACTGAAAAAAGAGAAGCTTGAATTGAACACCAGGCAGACTGTGATTAGAGATTTCTTTAAACTAGCTGACAATACTTTGTGCACTGAGCAGCCTATAAACACTTAAAATGATGTAATACAAACTAATATTTTCATGTTCTGTAATAGTCCATTCTCTCTAATAGTCCACCCTGACACCCCGTGCCCACTGGTGGACTATCAGGGAGAACAGACTGTAGTACTAAAATTCTGCGACGTGTGGGTAGTAGCCATGAATATACACTGTATTATGGCTCAATTGTAGGGGAGGGGCACAGGATTCCAATGCCCCAGTAGTTCATTCCTCTGCCTACAAGATTTATTTTAAACAAACACAAAATTAAAATGTTTGGCTGTCAAAGAATATATACATCTATTGAATAAGAAAGGCTGAGGAAGAAAATGTGATGGGAAAAAATAGCGGAATAAAAAATTCCACAGATAAAAGGAATCTCAAAAAAGAAAATTTCCTCTGGTCTGTAATTGAGAGTGAGACTATAGCCTAGTAGTACCCAATAGTATAAATACAAAATCGAAATGTTCCGTTTCCCATTGGTTGTCGTATCTCGGTGGATATAGCACTTAAACATTACGCAAGTGGTCCTGGGTTCGATCCCCGGTGATAGCCAAACATTGTTGTAGTTTTTTAACCCTCTGTGCATGTGTGAGCAGGTTTTAGTTCTCTCAGTCAGTCAGTCATTCAACAATGGATCTTGAAGACAGTGGCCATTATAACCCTGTGTCACGTCATCATCACATGAGCATATAATATCTTGATTTTTTTTACTTTACAGACTACAGGAATAGGAGTTCAGCATTGGAACTACGAGTGAATTTCATTGCATTTTCATTGCATGAGCGATATATCAACCTTTCATATGTACTTCATATATGCTACTAGTGATGTGCTTGAGCACAAATGGCGAGTAACCTGAAACTACACTATTGTTAAATGTTTGATTTTAATTTCTAACACTCAAGCTACTAAAAATATAGTCGAATTTTTTTTAATTATGTATATACGGTAAAGGGGATTCAATTCCAAAGTAACCACTCCCCGCAGCTGTTTGGTTTAAAAAAATTAAAAAAAACAGCAAAAAAAAAAAAAAAAAAAAACAACAAAAAAAAAAAAAAAAAAAAAAAAACAAAAAAAAAAAAAAAAAAAAAA
>WLWD01003660.1_pt1 | contig 46385 bp, 23 predicted proteins | sample 6712731 | NCBI WGS metagenome assembly WLWD01 (sample SAMN12718690, study PRJNA576275) | sponge metagenome | isolation source: marine sponge | host: Mycale hentscheli | place: New Zealand: South Island, Marlborough, Capsize Point | collected 2014-11-01 | reverse complement strand
GATGGAAAGAGTAAGAATCAGGAGAGGTAGACAAAGAAGGAAGAGATGGAAAGAGTCAGAATCAGGAGTGGTAGACAAAGAAGGAAGAGATGGAAAGAGTCAGAATCAGGAGTGGTAGACAAAGAAGGAAGAGATGGAAAGAGTCAGAATCAGGAGAGGTAGACAAAGAAGGAAGAGATGGAAAGAGTCAGAATCAGGAGAGGTAGACAAAGAAGGAAGAGATGGAAAGAGTCAGAATCAGGAGTGGTAGACAAAGAAGGAAGAGATGGAAAGAGTCAGAATCAGGAGTGGTAGACAAAGAAGGAAGAGATGGAAAGAGTCAGAATCAGGAGTGGTAGACAAAGAAGGAAGAGATGGAAAGAGTCAGAATCAGGAGTGGTAGACAAAGAAGGAAGAGATGGAAAGAGTCAGAATCAGGAGTGGTAGACAAAGAAGGAAGAGATGGAAAGAGTCAGAATCAGGAGAGGTAGACAAAGAAGGAAGAGATGGAAAGAGTCAGAATCAGGAGAGGTAGACAAAGAAGGAAGAGATGGAAAGAGTCAGAATCAGGAGAGGTAGACAAAGAAGGAAGAGATGGAAAGAGTCAGAATCAGGAGAGGTAGACAAAGAAGGAAGAGATGGAAAGAGTCAGAATCAGGAGTGGTAGACAAAGAAGGAAGAGATGGAAAGAGTCAGAATCAGGAGTGGTAGACAAAGAAGGAAGAGATGGAAAGAGTCAGAATCCAAGGAGGGTATACAAAGAGGAAGAGATGGAAAGAGTCAGATCAGGAGAAGTTAAACAAAGAAGGAAGAGATGGAAAGGTCAGAATCAAGGAGTGGTAGACAAAGAGGAAAGATGGAAAGATTCAGAATCAGTCAGTGGTAGACAAAGAAGGAAGAGATGGAAAGAGTCAGAATCAGGAGTGGTAGACAAAGAAGGAAGAGATGGAAAGAGTCAGAATCAGGAGTGGTAGACAAAGAAGGAAGAGATGGAAAGAGTCAGAATCAGGAGTGGTAGACAAAGAAGGAAGAGATGGAAAGAGTCAGAATCAGGAGTGGTAGACAAAGAAGGAAGAGATGGAAAGAGTCAGAATCAGGAGTGGTAGACAAAGAAGGAAGAGATGGAAAGAGTCAGAATCAGGAGTGGTAGACAAAGAAGGAAGAGATGGAAAGAAAAAAAAGAAAAAAGTGGTAGATACAGAAATGAGATAGTTCAGGAATGAATAGAGCAGGAGAGGGAAACTGGTGTAACCTTAACCAACTGTAGAGAATGTTATAATAAATAAAAATAACTTGTGCTACTGCATTCTTACTTTGCAATACGTCAAGGGCCACGGCGTGGCGGGGTACTTGCTAGTTTCTAATATTATTGATGCAACATGTGAAACGTGAGTGAAGTGGTATGTGTGTGTGTGTGTGTGTGTGCATGTGTAGGTGGGTGCACATAGTGTGTGCGCTATACACTCCAAGTATAGAATACGTGGAGCCTCAGAAGTTGTGTGGAGTGACACTGGATCAGCTGCCAACTGTTCGCTGGGGCAACAAGACGTGTCAGTTGTGTGAGGAGGCCAGACTGAGTAAGACAGGCGTGTGCATCAGCTGTGACGCTGGACTCTGTAAGAGCTCCTTCCACGTCACCTGGTGGGTAGTGATGTGCTTGTTGTGGGATGTGTGGGTGATGACCCCTTACCTAATCCATGCAGTGCTCAGCGGCATGGGTTGCTGTGTGAGATAGAAGATGATGATGATGACAAAGATGAGTTTTGTGAGCCATTCTTTGCCCACTGCAAAGCTCATGCTGACAAAGATCTGATGAAGAGGAAGGTAAGGGCACCACAGCGTCCTGTCAATGTCTGATCCATTGTCCTGTCAAGCATACTAACGAGTTATTGTTGTGTTTGTTAGTGGAGTTGTTGTGTTTGTTAGTGTAGTGGAGTTGTTGTGTTTGTTAGCAGAGTTGTTGTGTTTGTTAGCAGAGTTGTTGTGTTTGTTAGTGGAGTTGTTGTGTTTGTTAGTGAAGTTGTTGTGTTTGTTAGCAGAGTTGTTGTGTTTGTTAGCAGAGTTGTTGTGTTTGTTAGTGGAGTTGTTGTGTTTGTTAGTGGAGTTGTTGTGTTTGTTAGTGGAGTTGTTGTGTTTGTTAGCAGAGTTGTTGTTGTGTTTGTTAGAGGAGAGATTATTTGAGTATTATCAAGCGACAGAGACAAGTTCAAAATGAAGACATGGAAGACAGGGTATGGTTGCTATAGTAACTGTAACCTAGGTGAAGGTCAGTATTGTGTGTGTGTTGTAGACCCAGCATTACCTGGAGGAAGCTCAGGCTCGATACAAAGAACTGTTTGATAAGATGTACAGCTACTACCAGCCAGAGAAAGGATTCAGAGGTGAAGAAAGATGGTTACATCACATACCTAATGGTGAGATGCACACTCTCCTGGCTAATCTGTGTCATGTGTGTGTGTGTGTGTGTGTGTGTGTGTGTGACTACAGCATTGCAAAGATTGATGAAGAAGGCACAACTCATGGGACACGTGGCAGAGGTAGGCTGTATACTCTACTGTACTTCAATTTCATATTTTTGTACTGTAAGCAGGGCTTTTTCTAGTGGGGGTCATTCAGCTCAAAATTATTTCATGCTAATTACTTTCACTGATTCAAAAAAAAAAAATTTTGCCTTATAATTCAGTATATTTTTAGAAAGCGGTGGATTTGTCCAAACCCCCCCCCCTTAAAATTTAGATAGAACCCTGACTGCTTGTCTTTGGGGGAAAAATAGTACAACAGAATTCTAAATAGAATAGAAAGAGTATAATTATCTGTAGTTTACATGCTTCATGAGGGTGGAGATACAAACTAACGGAGTAGCCACACTAATGAGTCGGTTCTTTAGCACATGAAAACTAAATGATCCATTGAGATCATGTGACCAGGTGTTCAATATTGTATTGATCATGTGACCAGGTGATAGTAGGAGAGACTCGATGGAAGGTGACTCCAGGGCTAACTGTTGAGTTTGTCAAGTACTTCCACGGTGAGTGCGTGTGTGGGTGGGTGGGCATTGTATTTAAGTGTGTTATTTTTGTGGCTGGTTTTGTGTAGAACGTCAGAAGACAATGAGTTCTCTGGAAGACCAGCGCGGAGTGTTACAGGACACTTATCGTCAGCTAAGAGAGGACCAAGCACAGGTGAAGCAGGAGCACAGCAGCATCAAGGACAGACTGGATACACTCAAGTCAGAGATGAGGACAACTATCGAACTCCTGATAGCTCTGGATAAGCATCTCACCAACCTGGGACTTGAACAGGTGAGGGTAGGTTTGCATCCACCAACCTGGGACTTGAACAGGTGAGGGTAGGTTTGCATCCACCAACCTGGGACTTGAACAGGTGAGGGTAGGTTTGCATCCACCAACCTGGGACTTGAACAGGTGAGGGTAGGTTTGCATCCACCAACCTGGGACTTGAACAGGTGAGGTAGGTTTGCATCCACCAACCTGGGACTTGAACAGGTGAGGGTAGGTTTGCATCCACCAACCTGGGACTTGAACAGGTGAGGGTAGGTTTGCATCCACCAACCTGGGACTTGAACAGGTGAGGGTAGGTTTGCATCCACCAACCTGGGACTTGAACAGGTGAGGGTAGGTTTGCATCCACCAACCTGGGACTTGAACCGGTGAGGGTAGGTTTGCATCCACCAAGAGCCCAGGTGAATCTAATTGGCAAGGCTAGCCAAGATTCAAACTGGTTATGATTGCTTTTCATGTTTTAGAAATGTAATCATTTGATCTCCCTCATTTGTCATGAGTTGGTTGGCTAATAATAATACAAATGTTCTTACCTTTAAGTGTGTGAAGACACAAGTTAAGTTACAATCTCTGGAAGGGGATGGTTCTGGTTGACACTGAATAGGTGTTCTAATGACTTGTACTAGATGATATGTTGTGCATGAGACTGCAGCAAGCAGTATTAGTCAGCAGTATAAAGGCAGTATGTGGGGAAGCTTGCAAGTCATGGTTTGTAGCAGCGAGTGGCCACATTGCTGGTGGTTAAAGTTGGAGGTCCTGGACTTGTGGGTATGATTCCTCAGTAACCAAAAGGACTTTTGCCAGGTAAGATTCTCTAACTGTGCTTGTCTAGGGTTGTATCTTGCCAGAAGATGTACACGCACACAAAGGAGGAGAGGAGGAAGAGCATAATGGTGACAAGGAGGAGGATGCCGGTGTCTGTGCCGTGTGTGAGAAGGAGGAGGAGGAGCACCTGATGACAGTTTGTGACACTTGTCAACTACACTATCACATCCACTGTCTTGATCCTCCGCTGAGCAAGGTACCAAAGAAGACGGCTAAGTGGGGTTGGCAGTGTCACCAGTGTTCACACCAAAGTGGTGATGAACTCACACCTCTCATACCGAACTTCGATGAACCCTCCTCGCGCTCCGGACGCCGCATCAAAGTCCCTCAGGCACTGAGCTACGATAACCAGGTGAGCTACAGCAGTGGGATGCAAGGTAATAAGCTCCTTAAAATAAATAACTGGTACATATTTTGTAATTGCATTATCTCCATTGGTTGGCCAATTTGTGTATCAATCAATTTAAAAATAATCCTTTTATGCATCCTATTGAGGCATTTATTAGTATTATTATGCTGACAGGTGAAGGTGCCTAAGAAGAAAAAAGCAAAGCTCACTGGATGACATAATCAATTTCTCATTCCAATTACTTTAACTCCCTCTCTCACTGCTCTCTCTCTCTCTCCCTATGCATGTCACAGGTTGTCACATTTTTTAATATCATAATAATATTATTGTATTAAGCAGTTAGATATGGTTGTTGTGGTAACAATCATCACACTTCATTAAGAGTGACACAGTTGAGTCATTGTTACTGTGAGAATGTCCATTGCCTGCAAGAACTCGTCCGCACCCTCCATTAAGCAGCGCTCAGCTTTCTAAACACCAACAGATAAAGGTAAATGTTATTTATGTTTCATTGTGTCTTAGGCATACCCCCATTCGCTCTGCAATGATAGACTTCTGTTTATCAGAAATGGTATCCATGACGACAACTCTATCGAAGAGCTGGGTTATGAGTTGAGTGACAGAATATCCCTCCAGTAGAAAGTCTTGAACTTTACCCTCTAATTGTTCATACGAGTTGGACTGACAAGCAGAGAATAATCCATCAACAATGTCATCAGGTACTACCTACAGCGCACACGCACACACACACCATAGCTAGAGACATACCAAGATGTGTGAAACTGACTGAAGTATCCCACATGACACTGCCAGCAGTATCACACTTACCTGGTCACACAACTACTGGACTGGCTATCACACTTTCTTAATGCCGCCCACACAATCTCACTGGGTGATATTGCTACCTCTAACAACCAGACATTCATCACTATAAACTTGGATTTGTACAACCCTAAATGAATCATAGTGATTCAATGTGCTTGACTTGCTCACCAATTTCTAGCAGTTTAATTCGTGCAAAACATTTGGCTTATAATAAAAATTTCCAGATAATTATTTTTTGATAGCCAAACAACAAATCAAGGAAACATAATGGAGTTAGACTATGCTGCCTATGGAGGAGAAGAGGGTTGAGAACCAGTACAACCATAGACTTGGTGCTGCCTCTTCATAAGGTCGTTGCAATTTGGCTGTGGCTGAAGAGCTGTTTAGAGTTGTTGACACTGTACCTGTCATCGAACCCAATTAGCAGAGCCGTGTTTACATACCTTAACCAGACCGTAATACAGAATTCAAGGCAACCATCATGCCAATGACCACACCTCTTACCTGTTCTACAACTTATTCCTGCAAGAGTTGCTGCACAGTTGTTAATATAATTGCATTCAAAGTTAACTACTGTCGCTTTTGATTCAGAGTTACTAAACCGAGCAAACAGTGCAATTATATGAGATAGAAATATCTTTCCAGCAGGCGAGACAAAAAGTACTCTGGAATACTGGGTCTCGGCTAGATTGTTATCAGAATCTAATAACCACACCCATCCTACTATCATCAGTCACACCTACCCCAGCTATCTCGACAATGACTTGCATAGTGACAGCGTCCTTGTCCATCATGTTACTGGCACTCTGAAGTAGAGTGATTGCCTTCCGCAGGTCACCACCAGATGCCTCAATCACTCGATCAGTCACACCTTCCTCACAAACCACACCTTCTTCCTTGATGATGTAGTCGAGCCTGGCTTGCAAGGCATCCATGTGCAGAGGCTTAAACCGAAACTTAGAACAGCGAGACGTCAGTGGCTCAATGATCCTTACCACACACACACACACAAACACACACAGTACTTGCTGATAATGTACAGGTGAACTGGTCCTTCCTACCTACTGATGTAATTGCAGATAAGACAGAATCTGGTGGTCTTAGACTGCCGTTCCATTGTACGTCTCAGAGCTGCCTAAACAGAATTCAATGTAAGACTCTATGGCAATTCACACCAAATAGCACAAGAAGTCTGTAGACATGACAAACCATAACATCCTATGCTTACGGCAAATACAATAGTCATAGAATAATGACTACATCTAGACTGACTTCAAACTCTTAGAGACATGATTTCCCTCCACCCCCAATTAGAAAAGCCTACACTCACCCTAAAAATCCTTTAGTTTGCCTTTGTAACATGAAATCAGCAGTTTTGCATGTTTCTACTACCAGTACTCCTCAAACCATAACTATGTAATTACATACAGTCATGAAATCGGGAGCCCAGTCTTATACAAATAAAGGACTACCATAATACCATGTCTGGTTCACCTGTGCACTGGCTGTCATGGAATCTGCCTCGTCCAGGATGATCATCTTGTACGGAGGACATGGCTTGCCACTAGAGGAATAGAGAACACACTGGCGACTAGGTTAACAAACACACTATGACTAGGTACACACTGGCGACTAGGTTAACAAGCACACTATGACTAGGTACACACTGGCGACTAGGTTAACAAACACACTATGACTAGGTACACACTGGCGACTAGGTTAACAAACACACTATGACTAGGTACACACTGGCGACTAGGTTAACAAACACACTGGCGACTAGGTTAACAAACACACTGGCGACTAGGTTAACAAACACACTGGCGACTAGGTTAAACACACTAGCGACTAGGTTAAACACACTGGCGACTAGGTTAAACACACTGGACTAGGTACACACTGGCGACTAGGTTACACAAACACACTGGCGACTAGGTTAACAAACACACTGGCGACTAGGTTAACAAACACACTGGCGACTAGGTTAACAAACACACTGGCGACTAGGTTAACAAACACACTGGCGACTAGGTTAACACACTGGCGACTAGGTTAACAAACACACTGGCGACTAGGCTAAACACACTGGCGACTAGGTTAAACACACTGGCGACTAGGCTAAACACACTGGCGACTAGGTTAAACACACTGGCGACTAGGTTAAACACACTGGCAACTAGGTTAACAAACACACTGGCGACTAGGTTAACAAACACACTGGCGACTAGGTTAACAAACACACTGGCGACTAGGTTAAACACACTGGCGACTAGGTTAAACACACTGGCGACTAGGTTAAACACACTGGCGACTAGGTTAAACACACTGGCGACTAGGTTAAACACACTGGCGACTAGGTTAAACACACTGGCAACTAAGGTTAACAAACACACTGGCGACTAGGTTAACAAACACACTGGCGACTAGGTTAACAAACACACTGGCGACTAGGTTAAACACACTGGCGACTAGGTTAAACACACTGGCGACTAGGTTAACAAACACACTGGCGACTAGGTTAAACACACTGGCAACTAGGTTAACAAACACACTGGCGACTAGGTTAACAAACACACTGGCGACTACTAATTCATTGCATTTCACAGAGATTATACAATTGGAGAGTATTTACAGAGTGATGATAATTTAGCACTGATATTGTTGAGCTGCAACATGTGCCAATTGTTTGACCTTCTGTCCTCAGAGGTCACTTGGTGGGAGGATAACGACCTATGGAAAGAGGGTGGGGCCAAGCACATTCATGTCCTGTACAAACTAAAAGATATATGTTGTTTTGGGGGAGACAGGAGATGTTTCCACTCTTAACAACCACAACAAGAGTTCACGCCCACTTTATGACATTCACACTTTTAGCCTCCCGTGGTGGCTCTGTGACTGACTGGCAATACTGGGCACGCTCACATCATGAATATCACACCTCCACCCACCATTCCAGCCAACATAGCACATACTACAACTTTATTAACACACATACTCACACACAAACATACTCTTAAGTATTTGCAACTCTTCACACATGTACGTACTCAGGTCTAGTGCTGGTCACAGATTGTTGAGCAAATGTCTTGACTCTTTCTCTGATAACTTGAATGCCCCTTTCATCAGAGGCATTGAGTTCTAATACTCTCTGCTTCACCATGTCCCCTCCTCCATATAACTCCCTGCATACTGCCAAGATGGCACTGGTCTTTCCTGTCCCAGGAGGACCATAGAATAGCATATTGGGAAGCTGTGGGATGCACATTTTATATCTATAATGCCAAGTTTACTTGAAATGGAATTTCTCACATCTGCTCCTTGCAAGCTCTTCTTTAGTACAGCAACAACTCCCTCCTGGTACACCACATCACCTACTCTCTTGGGGCGACTTTATAATCACACATTAATACACACATAGCAATAAAATTAAGCCAGAACCATAACCAAACTTTTTTTTACTGCTTAACTAAGCCTTTTTTATGAAGCTTACTATTTTTCGACCCAAGGTAACTTCTTCTTTGTTTTTGCTTCGTCCTTGGTGCCTCTTTTTTTCTCTTTGGCAGTTGCAAGCTTTCTACCTTTGAGAAAAGCCTCCATGTTTGACGTCCTTTACCAGTCAAATGGTTGCCTTGGCGCTCGAAATTAAATTAACCAGCCGGGCTGTTAATTTTAGACGTGGTGACACTCACTTGGCTGGCTTAATCTGGAGTTAGAATCTGTACTCATTGGTGCCTCCTGCAAGGTTGTTGAGTGTCTCAGAAACTCACTTAAACCATGACTTATTCAACGCTTCGTTCAGTTGTGGCTATCTATCAAGTCCACAAATATTCATGGAGATAATGAATTTTAGTGCTTGTATTCATGGACGCCCTGCACACACCGTCGTTAATACTACAAACAGGTAGCTACTCCTCCTTCGTTTCTCATATTGCAATTATCAGAAGAGAAGTAAAGTTATTTCTTCTGGACTTGGTTCTGATTTCTGAAGGTAATTAGTTTACAATGTTTGCATAAGGAGAATTAGTTGGGATTTATTTTTGCAATAGATTTATATTCCTCCATACACTAAGATAGCAGTAACAACTATGAAGGCTAGATATGAAGTTTTAGGGTCAATATGTGCTATAAAGTTTGCATCTATTATTATTTATGTGCAAAAGAACATTCATTTTGTATCAAAGTAGCTATAGTACTGTACCAAAGGAATTCAGTGTACAATAATAAATTTCAAAATTTAAAACTGATCATTTTGCCAACACTTAGAATGTTGTTAAATATCATTGTTTCTAGAGTCAGCTCGAATAGGATAAGGTTTATCCCAACTTAACTTTTATCTATGTATATAAGTGCTTCTCTATTATTTGTTGTTGTTGTTGTTGTTTTGGCCCTATTGTATACGAGCTTGGTTCTGTAAAATTTGATTACTGTATTTTACTAGAATTTTCTCTGTATTTTCTAGCCTTGAGCTATGAAGTAGGTTGTCACTTCACAAGGCTGTGGCATGCTAGCCACCAGCAAGCAATATGTGTTTGTTAGATTATATTAGCCTATATGATGTGTAACTGTAACTCCTTATACTTAGCTAAATTTTCATCGATCAACTTCATAGGAATGTAGTTATGTCCGTACTAGTGTAGAGGCTAAATAAGGCTACTCATTAGCTATGCATTGGCGGCTACATTCTTTAACTAAACATGGGCAATATTAAGATTAGGTAGTGGTGAGTCTACTTTCTGAAGCAGTAGGTTTTGTTATGAGGGTGATGAAGTTACTAGCAACACTAAACTTATACATAATTGATTAATCTCAGCATTACTACCTAATATAAAAACTTCTGCATGCACAAGGACCAGCAGGAGCTCAGCAATGTTTTGTCCCTCAAAGCACTTGTTCCTGCCGTTCAAACTTGAACACTCATAAAGTGCTTTAATAGATCAATTTTATATTCTAGAACAAGATTATGCCATGTATATTTCTACACTGTGGGTAAAACTCTTAGTCAATGCAAGGGTTCATTTTGAGGGAGGGTGCTCGCTCCCCCTTGAAGTCACTTCACCCCTCCCCCCCCCTCTTGAAATATTCTTAAAATACTATATACAAAAAGCGAATTTTAAAAGTTAAGAAAGTGATTGCTAATGTTTAAATCATACATTTATTGCTGCTCTAATTATTGGTAACTAGCAAGTACCCCGCCATAGCTTTTCTTATCCTCCTCCTTTCCTTTCTTCAGCTCTTTCTTCTTTAGGCATGGAGTCCTTCTCCTTCTCTGTTTATCTCTCCTGCTTCTGAATCTCTCTGTCCTTCTTGACTTATGCTTTGCAAAAATTTTGCCTTCTCTTCCGTACTTTGCCTTCCTTTTTTGAAAGCTACGCCACCTTCTCTCGGTGATTCCACCTGCTTTTTACTCACCTTTTTGCATTTCTTTTGTACTTTAGTTTAGGCCTTCCTTTCTGAAACCTACGCCACCTTCTCTCGCCTATTACATCTGCTTTTAGTAAGACGATGCTTTGCCTAACTGTTTAAGCTCATGAAATATTCAGAATACGCACACTGTCATCATTACTGACACATAAGCGTATTATTATATAGACTCTTCTATCTTAATTATGTATGAAAGTTGTGACCCCCTTGAGATAACACAAGCTCAATCTCGCCCCCTCTTAGATAAATTCCTTAATGAACCCCTGCAATATCATAATCAACCAATTGTGATAGTTCACCTCTGCTGTAAGATATGGGGTGACACTACTGGTCGTTACATTGTGCTAGCTATCTCTTATAGCAGAACATCCACATACTCCTGTCTTATATCCTGGCTAACTATCCACCAATCCCTTCTAAACTATTTACATATTTAGTTGTTCATTTATATACTGTTTATGTACTGTGTATTTAGGTGTGTGTGTGTGTGTATGTGAGTCCTCGTGTGAACTATCATGGCTGGACTACTGCTCAAAGCTGTTCTTCTAGGCTTTCTGCAGCTGATAGTCTTCAGTCAACATGCAGAGGGCCAGTCTCCAGTCTTAAATATATTTGGAGTGAACAGAGAAGCAATATTTGTGGTGTCTGTGGGCTCGAATATGCCCTTTGAACTGAGTTTATTTGATAGTGTGGATGAGGTTACATTGAGTGGTTCTGTGAGCAGCGTGGTGGTGAATATCAATGGAGGCTCTGACAATTCCCTCATTGAGTCCGTCATGTCCAGGACGCCAGTCAATACTTCCCTGAGTGTTGACATCAGTGCTACTAATGATGTCTATACTTTCCAACTGGTGGCCTCGGGCAGTCGAGTCATTCAGGCTGAAGATTATCGTGCTCTTGTGGCAAGCTTTGTATACGTGTCCAATCTGACCAATGATGCTATCTCGGACCCTCCACGTAATCTCACCATAACTGCTGTAGGTCCAGATGGTGCCAGTCAACCTGCCACTGCCGTACTCCAACTGCTTATGGCCAACCAAGAACCTCCAACAATAGACAGCAGAGTAACAGCTATGGTGGATGAAGGATCTCCCAATGGACACCCAGTGGTCCAACTCTCTGCTGTAGATCCTGAAGGTCTCGCAGTAGTCTTCTCTCTAGTGGGCTCGTCATCTGTTTTTGCGGTGTCCCCTGCTGGTCTGGTGACAGTTACTGATATGAATCAGTTAGACTATGAAGTGTCTGCCCAGCGGCTCTTTACTGTGACCGTAGCAGCTGCTGATACTGATCCAGTCTCACCTATGACCTCACAAACCACTGTCGCCATCAGTGTTAATAACATCAACGATAATCCCCCACGGTTCACGGCAGCCATATTCAACTTTAGCGTTACGGAAGCTGTTCCAGATGCTGAGGTTGGGACATTGACAGCTACGGACAGTGATTTGGAAGTCACCACAAACAACTTATTCTATGACTTTTCTAACTTGATCTCCGGCAGCCCCATTGCACAGAGCTTCCAAATAAATCGTATAACGGGCGTCATCACGGCTAGACCTCCAGGCCTAGACTTTGAAGTAACTCAATCTTTCCAATTTGATGTGAGCGTGAGTGATGGATTGTTTAGTGACACTGCTACTGTAAATGTCCAAGTCATTGACACGCCGGATAACCGCCCAGTCATTAGCCCAGCTACCAAGATGATTCTTGTTGATCTAGACAGCAACCAGAGAGAAGTGTTCCTGACCAGTGGCTCTGGAGGCTCTCTCATTGTCAGTGACTCAGACAGCCCTATACTCAGGGGAGGTACTGCTGCCATGTTCTTAGTCAGTGGATCACAGGTAAGAGAATTAATCCTCATTGAAATATAGTGCTATAGTCTACAATGTCTCAATTGAAGTGAGTTGCAATCAGTTTTGTGGGCAATTTGAAAATGTATAATTTGCTATGAATTTGAATTGAGAGAAAAAATATCACATGGTAAGGGTTATCATTTGCTTTTGTAAAATATATTTGTAGATAAAAAATATTAATTGTTACTAATTTAAAAGTGGCCAGTAATGATAGCTAGCCTTTATGTGTTGTGTGTTTTGTAGCAGCTGCAATCATTTCCTAACCAATATGGAGAATGTGAGTGCAGCACTGCTGAATGTCTGGATGTGTTTGGGCTCTGCTCATTGCCGCGCATCGCTGACCTCTTTGATAGCCCAACAGTCAGTAGCCAAGGACCAGTACTGGTTCCTCATTCTAACCTTACCATTTACAGTTTTGATGGTAGCCATAGGTCCAATAACTATCTTATTGTGGGTGATGATGCCAAGCAAGCTTTTTTGAGTACATCAAATGACTTCACAGTTTCATTCTGGGTTGAAGTGGAAGAATCTTCAGCATCATCGTATCTATTTTCTTTTGAAATAGGTAGACAACGATATTTTTCATTTTATGACCGGTCAAATTCGCGTCTAAATGTATTTTACTACAGAGATGCTCTCGATGGCTTTATGCCATCTACTGATGATGGCTACAACACACAGGTGGCTTTAAGCTTCTATTTTGATAGAATCAGGTTTCCTAATGGCTTGCGTGATGCTCGGTGGCATTTCATTGCACTTACTGTGGCTTATCCTACCATGATTATCACTATTGACAATGTTGAGCTTAGACCAACTATGGGCAATTACTTTAATAACATTGAGCAACAGGTTCTACTAAATCGTCTAACTGATGGAAGCTACTACAACATGCCAGCACCTATTTTGACCAAGACTGCGGCTATGATTTCCTCTATTGTAGGTAGGGTGGGTGGCTCAAGTAGGAATGACCAGTATTCCTTCCACGGACAAATTAGGCAAATGGTCGTGAGTCCTACCATCGACAATGCCTCGTATGTATGCCTAGCGTCATGTAACAACATCATAGGCTTGTCTCCTGAAGCTGCTGCTAATTTTTCACAGTTTCAAGTATCTTATGACCCAATACAACGTGTCTTCAGTTTTGATGCCTCTACTGATGCAGCTGGTTATACAAGTTTTCTACAGTCAGTTGTTTACCTTACCAATGGATATCTGTCTCCCCAAGAGAGCGGACAGTCATTACGCATCAATCTGAACATCAGAGATGAGGTAGGTGGAGGCAATCAGGCTGAGATTACTTTAATAGGACGATCAAATCAGAACCCCCCAGTACTAGTAGCTAGTGGTATCTCTGTGACAGATAGCAACTACCAGGTAGACTTTAGAGAAGATGTGGATGAACAGGTCCTTATTCTTGCTCCACAATCCTTTATAGTAGACCCTGACATTGAATCTGTTGTACACAATGTGACAGTGACACTTCAAAATCAACAAAATGGATTGTTGGAATCTTTGTTCCTGTTGGACAATCCTCCAGCATTGTTGAATGTCACAGATGCTGCAGGAAATCTGCTTACAGCAGGGGACTCCTCGGATGTGATTATTATTCAATCCACAGACACTTCAAGAGTTACTGACAACAGGTTCATTACAGCATTGGTATTCTTGAGGTATAGAAATTTGGCTAATGAGCCTTTTGATGTGGATCGAACCATCGAGTTCACCGTTTCAGATGGTCGCTACTTCAATAATCCTAGAACAGTTACCACTATCAATATTATAGCAGTTAACGACATTCCCATGGTGGACCTAAATGGTGCTAGGGAAGGAGGCTTGGATGCTTCAGTGGTGTATGATGAATCAGGACCACCATTTAACATTGTGCCAAACCTTCTAGTGTTAGATTCTGATAGTTTTATTTTGACAAGGGCTGAAGCACACATTGAGCAAGTATTTGATGAAGGCAATGAGACCATAGCAGTGGATGCTTCCCTTGCTGCATCATTTGGGTTGACATGTATTCCAGTCACATGCAATGGTACAGCTTTAACTATTGAAGGTTCTGCAGCGCAACCTAGTTATGAATCTCTCCTGAGATCTTTGCAATATGTGAATCAAAAAGCTGTTGTGGACTTGCCCAATCTAAGGGATCGTAGGGTCTTTGTCACAATAAATGATGGCATTAATTCTAGCAATCCTATGCAGGATGTTCTCATTGATGTAGTAGTAGCTGTAACTCGAATTCTTATTCAGCTAGATGCACCATCATCAAAAGACTATAATGTTACCTTTGTTGAAGCTCAGGCAAATCCAGTTCGTTGTAGTGATACTGTTCGAGTACTGGACACATCTTTAGATACTTTGGAAACAGTTGTAGTTAGCATTCGTAATGTATTGCCCATGGGAGTCATTGAAACGAATGAAAGTATTAGTTTGTCATCTACAGATGGATTAGACATTTCTATTGAAATTAATACTGCTTTAAAGAGAATCACTTTTAGTCAAGTGGCTCCTATATCCCAGTATGTGGAAGCTATCAGTAGGATCCTTTATTTTAATGGGGAAATGGAACCTCTCATAGTCAACCGGTTTGTCGACTTTTTGATTATTCCAGGAGGTGGGGCTCCCAGTGACACTTCTGTATGTCACATAACTGTAGTTGGAGTCAATGATCATGTACCCAATTGTCCAGCAGTTAGTGATCTTGATGTATTTGAGAGTGCTGTTGTAGACTTTGAAATTATCCAGTTAGCTGCAACTGACTTAGATGAGGGCATAGATGGTGTCATCACATATCAGCTGATATCAGGAGATACTTCTCTGTTTGAAACTACTTCATTAGGTTCTGTACGTTTAAGAAATAGGCTTGATTTTGAAAATCAGGATATGCATTTATTGACCATTGAAGCTTGTGATGGAGGCAGTCCACAGTTTTGTTGCCAATTTAATCTTACCGTCCAGGTGAGAGATTCTAATGACAACCCTCCCGTTTTTAGCCCTCCTTCATATTCCTTTCAAGTCACTGAAAATGTATTCACAGGATTTCAACTACCAGTCATTAGTACATCTGATGCAGATCAAGGTACAAATATGCAACTGTCAGCAGTGGAAATTGATCCAAATAGTTTCAATACTTTGAACGGATGCTTTGACAGATTTTCAGTATCACTTGAGACAGTGAATTCAATTCGACTATCCATACTTTCTCCTGGGCTAGATTATGAAGCTGCTCCTATTTGTATTTTCCAAATTGTGGCATACGATGCTGGTGTCCCTCGCTTGAATGACTCTGCTACCATCACAGTGAATGTGGCAGATGTTGATGATTTTCCTCCTGAATTTGTGCCAGAGTCAACTGTATTTCTTGTAAGTGAAGATAATAGTTTTGTTATGGATATTGGCACTATTATTGCTTCTGACAGAGACAGTTCAAGTGTAACATTTTCACAGTCTGGCCTTGAGAACCTGTTCAGCATAAATGCAACCACTGGAGTAGTGTCTATCTTGTTTGCCAGCAACTATGATATTAGAAGGCAGTACAATTTTACTGTGACGGCAACAGACCCAGCCGGCAATTCAGATAGTACACCAGTATTTGTAAACATTGACCCTATTAACAACTCCCCACCAAGTATTTTCCTCAATGGGTCTTCAGTGAATGCACAAACACCTTTTCTATACATTGAGGAAAATCCTCCTGTCCTGCTTCTCTTAGATCCTACTGTCCTAGACCCTGATGCTGTTCCACTTACTATTACGCGCATAGTGGTGTCTGTGTTAAATTCTGGCAGTCCATCAAACGATATTCTTGCTGTGTCAGATCAGTCTCAGATTCCACATAGAATTTTGACATCTAATCCAGGGCAGCTTATCATAGAACCACTGAGAATGACCAACATATCTGATGTCATGCAACTCCTGAGCAGTATAACATACAGTAACACACAAGATGAACTTAGTGAATGTGATGCATCCTCTTTTGAATGCTTGTTAGGTCCTCTGTCACGTACATTGGCTTTCTCTGTGAATGATGGAGTTTTTATCAGTGGATTAGCTTTTGCATACATTCGCTTTGAAGTTGTCAACGATCCTCCACTTGTAGACTTAGATTCCACAGCATTTGGAACTGGGTTCACTACTAGGTTTATTGAACAACTTGGCCCTATTTCTATTGCCAATCCCAGCAACTTTTTTATCATAGATGAGGACAACTTGAATCTCACCTCTCTCACCTGCACTCTCCAAAATTCTCAAGACAGCAGTGAGCAATTGCTTCTGGTTGGGACACTTCCTCCTGGTATTACATTGCTATCTTCTTCAACTACTCAAATTCAGCTGGGAGGTATTGCAAGCATTGGAAGCTATGAGACAGCTCTTTCACAACTTCGTTACACCAGCGCCAGTGTTAACCCAGTCATTACCAATCGTTTAGTTGAAGTATTTGTATCAGATGGAATGTTGACATCGAATGTAGCTGTGAGTACTATCTCTTATGTAGTAAGAAATGACACTCCAGCACTTGATCTTGACACCTCTTCAGTTAATGTTGACTTCACTGTAGTGTTTAGGGAAAATGGTCCTGCAGTCAGAGTATCCAACAATGCCTCCATCAGTGACGTAGATAGCACTAGCTTACAAGGCTTAGTGGTTACAATACGAGATGGGTCTGCTTTAAATGATGTGCTGTCTGTTACTGTAACTGGTTCGCTAGTATCATCTTATGTGTATCCAACTCTGACAGTCACTGGAGTAGCAACTCTAGCAATTTATGAAGATGTAATTAACAACATTGCATTTCAAAACAATGCTGATGAAATAGAAAATATTACATCAAGAATGATAGACTTTGTTGTTACAGATACTAGTGGGGAAACTAGTGTACCTGTTACCACCACAGTTACAATTGAACCAGTAGATGATAACCTTCCAATGTTTCAGCCAAGCAATGTGTACAACTTCATAGTTGATGAAAATTCCTCGGGCACTTTAGTTGGCACTGTTGTAGTCAGTGATGCAGATTTGCCTCCAAGCACGTATGTTCCTGCCTTTAGTATTGTCAATGCAGTCCCCACCAGTGGCTTCAGCAGCTTTTTGATTGTGAATAACAATGATGATAACTTTCAAGGAGAAATATACACCTCATCATCTCTGGATTATGAGCAAATTTCAAGTTATGTTTTAACTGTGCAAGTGAGTTCAGGCAATGCCAATGTGACAGCAACTGTCCACATTAATGTAACAAACCTGGCAGACATTCAACCAATGCTTCAATGCCCTATCTTACTTGAAGTGTTTGAAAATGAGGCAGTTTCTACTCCACTTGGTCCCATAGGGTGTGTCGCTTCTGACCCAGATAACTTAGATCCTATTAGGTTTAGTATCACTGGCAATATTATAGGCGGTGAAACACTTTTAATGATCAACTCCTCTACTGGTGTTATTGTGGTGGCTGGAACTATTGATCGAGAGCTGGTGGGACCTTCTTTTGTTGTTTCTGTGCGAGCAACAGATTCCACTCAATCTACAGTCAGTAATATCACCATAATTTTACTGGGAGTCAATGAACATGATCCTATAATACAGCCTGTCAATGCAACTGTTACTGAGAACTTACTTCCAATAGGTGTTCTACTGACAGTTGTGGCAACTGACCAGGATGAAGAGCCTGATTTATCTTCCACACCAGGTTTTGTTAGCAGAATAACTTACAGTATCTCCTCTGTCAATCCTTCATCTATAATGCCCTTCTTTTCCATTAATTCTACAACTGGAGAAGTTATTTTATTGCGATTTATTGACTTTGAAACAAACAGTTTGTTTATCCTCACTGTGACTTCCAATGACAATGATTTCTCCATGATGGCCAGACAGTCTTCATCTCAGATCTATGTGCAGGTAGTAGATGTCAATGATGAGCCTCCAGAATTTGTGAACTTGCCTGATCGTATTATTGTCAGCGAGAGATTGCAAGATGGAGATCTGGCAGCTGTCATCACTATTGAGGATCCTGACTCCAGTGCCAATCTCACTGTTTCTTATTTGTCAACTCCTCTTACTAATTTTGAGCTAGTCCAATCTACTAGACTTTTAGTACAGGGATCACTGGATGCAGAAGTATCCCCCAGGGAATTCTTTGTGGAGTGGCAATTGGAAGACCTCAACACAGATCCAAATTTTATAGCATCAGCCTCAGAATTTGCAAATGTCACCATTGTAATACAAGATGCCAATGACAATCCCCCAATGTTTCTTATGAGGGACTACTTTGGAACAGTCATTGAACATACTTCTCCTAGAGTTGTGGTAAATGTAAGTGCCACTGACAGTGACTTTGGCTATGATGTTGACGGCAATCTCAATGGCAACAACATTGTTACATATTCCTTTCTTGGTTCTGACGCTCCACCAACTGATAAGTTTGCCATTAACTCTACCACTGGAGCCATTATGACCCTTCAGCAGTTGAATAGAGAAGAAGCATCTCAATATACCTTTACAGTGTTGGCTCGTGACAATCCAGTTAGTGATAGTACTAACATCATTCTGACTCGAGTTACTATTAATGTTGAAGATGTGAATGAATTTGTTCCAGTGGTTGATCCATCAAGGTATTTGGCCTACATTTCAGAGTCCACTGAGATACACTCTGTGATCCCAACATATGCTGAAGTTTCCTGGAACATATCAGGTATTTCTCATGTCTTATTTGAAATTCTTGTTATATAAAAAAATATTTTATTGCGTTTAGTGGTTCCTGGATTTTATTTGAGGCAAGTGCAAGAGAGATCCCTGACGAATAGTTCAGCTGATGCACTTCTCTGCCAGTATCTAAATATCTATCCCAACCAGAGCTTGTCCCTGTCTACAGTAGTGTATATTGGTGGGGAAACTTGCGTAAGCAACACTGCACCACCAGTTATCATGGAAACTCTAGAAGCTGTGATATCCAGTAGTTCTCCAATTAATCTAACCATTCCTCTTTCAGATGACACTCGTAGTGATATTTTGGGTGCATTTTCTGCAGATCCGACAGATGAAACTTTTCTGAGGTCAGTGAATTTTGTATTATTCACTATTCAGTCAACTAGTAAAGGATATTGGGGATGATAAATTTTAACTAACTTATTATTTTAATTTTTTTTAATTGGGTCTGTATGTGCTTCAATATGAATATCCAGTCAGCTAGCCATGCTATATTCAGTATTACTAGTGGTGTGCTTGAGCACAAATATCAAGTGATCCTGCCTGGTTAGGTAACATAAAACTACAGTATTGTTACTACATAATTTATATTTTAGCTTAGTTCATGCAAGTTGACCATTAATTACAGAATTACTCTCTTACCTAGTAATGGTAACTTCTGTAGTATCAAACTTAGCCATTCTGACTACCTCAATTACCAGTAACTCTTGAACAAGCTCTCGGCAAAAATAGAAAAGAAAGAAAAAAAGGCCAGAAATTAATTTTAGTCAAATAAGGAATTTCGTACTCACCTCAGCTCCCCCCAAGTAGTGGTAGCTTCTTTAGTAGCTATTCTGACTACCAGTGGCTCTTGACAACCAACAGGCGGCACTTAAGCAGCTCCAACAAAAGAAATGGCGAGTTTTGAATTCATGTCTGGTAAAGGATCTCCAATGTCATAGTAACCAGTCGCAACTTTTGTGACTTGAAAAACAAGCATTTTCGCAGGAATTCTCTCACAATTTTGAGCGTAAGTTTTAAGTAAGACTTGCTTAATGCTGTAGTATTTGAAGAAACTGGGGTTAAGCGATTTTAGGAGAAAAAAGGGAATCCGCGCGCACGTTTAAGGAGCATACATACCATCCATACATGCATATATATAACATATACCCAATTTTGTATTATCCACCACTAATAGTATCTTGCTCGCTTCGCTCGCTCAATAATAAACAATATATAGGAATATTTGGTGAGCAAGCGAAGTGAGCCAGACACTATCACGGGTAACACAAATTAAAAATTGGTAATATTTGTTTATATATGTTTGGACATACATATGTCATTTTTGTACTTTGACCCTGGCATTTTCATATTAGTTCGATGGTCAACCACATCTCAAACTTCACTAAACAGAATCCTCTGGTTTATCCATCATTACCCGTATCATCCTAGAAATATTTACCGTTTTGAATTCTTTTGCGGGTGCAGTTAAAACTTAAAAACTTACCGGAGTTCTATTTCTGTTCGTGTAGTGGCAGTAGTAAGTTAATGCGTTATTTGTCATAGTTATAAGACCTACACAACAGTATTTATTAAAAATTCATAGTCCACTAGACTAACCACAAAGGTAAGTCTTGTGCAGGTATGTTCAGTTGTGTGAAAGTATTGTGCATTTACAGCTATTACTTAGCTAAAGAATATCACAAAGAGAACATTTAAATAACGTGACTTGTTTTGCTTTGTTTTGATTTGCTTTGTTTTTTCTATTCAAACAGTTGCTGCAAGTGGCTACTATGGCATTGAGAAACCCCTTTATCATATGTACGTAATTAAAAAACTTGACTTTTTTTTAGAAGCTTGAGTATGTTACAAGTAATCATTCAACAATACTGTAAGTATTAAGCTCACTTTCCATTTGTGCTCAAGAACATCACTCGTTTGTTTGTTTGTTTGTTTTGTTTGTTTGTTTTTTGTTGTTGCTTTTTTGCTTATTTATATGGTACGTACGACCCCTTTTTTCGCCCGTGCCACTGATTATGTAGTTGGTAAAGCTTCTTGGTACAAAGAAATGAAAAATCGAGCATATGAGTTTCTGGCTATGAAAAGCAAGCTACATGTAGTCTTGGAGCAGAACTAAGTGCCTGAACTTTTGTAAAAGCAACATCACTATTTTGTCGTCATCCTCATTGAATGGGTAGGTCAAGTTAATTTCAACAACTATATTAATTATGAGGGCCGTAGCTCATAGTTAGTTATCACTTTAAAACTAGGTTAGCTCGCTTGCCATTTATGCTGAAGCACATCACTAGTATGTTGTGTTAAATTTGAAAACCTTTATAGTTTTGTCTACACTCTCATCATAACACATCATTTAACCCTTTCATTGTCATATTTAAGGCAACCAGTTGGAGAACATGTAAAATGTATGAATATGTATTTTTATTTATTTTCTGTAAAAATATTCAGCAAGATGGATTTTAAAGCAAGTATATATATATATATATATTATAATATATATATACATATATGGGAAGAGCTAAGAATTTGGACTTATTGTAACTAATGGTACTAACTGAAGCTCAATTTCCGACAGTCTCGGAGCTGCTACGGGGTTCCAACAGAGTACATAGCTTACACACCTTCAAATTGCTGAATTCTGAGTTTTGGAACCTTATCATAAGAAAAAAATTGCAGGCAGACAGACATTCAACAGTAACAATTTCAGTAGCCTTTTTTGAATGTAAAAAACAAGCTATCAGAGCTCTCGTTTCTATTTTTTAATACAGGAAGTACTACGTCGGAGCAACATGTATACAAAAAAAGGAATATTATGTTAGATAATCTTTTTTTTAAATTGCCGGTTGAAACAGATCGCCACATGGTGCTATTGACAGTGAAAGAGTTAACATAGAGAAAGTTCTTTATATGGGCTAAAAATGAACAGATATATAAAATATGAGTTGTTTAGCAAGCATTCTAGTTGTAAAATTACTATTAAAGTACAATAATCTTGTTAAAGAAATTATTACTGTAAGAAAATTGTTTATAAAAAGTGACCATCTATGAGAAAACCTAAAGTTTTAAAAGTAATTACCTTGCACTAATTGTTATTCTATTATGTAATGATTACGTATAGTTAATGCAAATTTCCCAGAAAGGGCGACACTTGTGGCCAGTGCTTTTTGTGCAGGGTTATGACTTATTGCTTGTCCAAGGCTTCATGCAAAAAGTTAGTAAGCTTTTTGGCTTTAGTATTGCCAGTTATGCTCTGAGTAAGCTTCAGTTTGTATTGTAAGCTATTCTTCTTTCGGCCATTCCAGCATTCTTTGAATGCAGCTTGGTGCCTTTAGAACAGTTGATCATCGCCATAAGAACCCCAGGAAGCTTTCACCCAAATTAACCTAAATTTTAACCTTGGAAATTTGATAATATAAGTTTCAGAATACACACACAAAAAATTTTGAAAAAAACTAAGGTAGCTAAATAGACCTACGATGCGCATTTGCTCTATTTTACTTTATTTATTGTACAACAGTCTATTTCTCGTAGCCAGTCACAAATGATACAAGTTAAATGTTAGTATTAAGTAATCATAAAAAAGGTAGGTTTATTGAATGTATTACTTTCTCAGGTATTTGACACTCTCTACTACTTTTAACCAACTGGGACTAGAGGTTTCCTCCCGACACATTACTTTTATGAGTGATGCTTATATTCAAGCAATCAATGGAGCTACTTTTGATGGGAACCTCGCTTGTTATCTTTCAAGTGGTGCACAGGTTGAGGTAAACACTCCTTACAATGTCCTTACTGACTTTCAAAACTGCAGTACAGTCAGTGGAGGCTTTAGTGTCTCTGCGCTGTCCACTACAGTAGGTTTATCCCAGCTATACTTCTATTTTGGTACCAATGGTCCTTGTAGTACTTTGTATGGGCCTCTTGCTGCACCTGCGACGGAGGGCTCTTCTCTATCAAGGGATGCATCATCTGTAGGTGGAGCTGTATATAGTCGAGTGGGAGACCCTGGATGCTTATTAGGTACAGAGTGTCATGCCATCTCTTTGACACCTGGTTCCTGCGACTCTCAAGTAGGACAAAATGCTGAAGTGTCCATTGCTCTCTTTAACTTTTTTGTAACTGATCAAGATGGCTTGACTAATTCAGACTTCACATATTCTATAATAGGTGGTGCCTTGCGTGATAGTTTTGACATAAATCCAGACAGTGGGATACTAACTCTAGTCAGATCATTGAATAGAGAAAGCAATGCAATCGTTAACTTACAAGGATCAGTCAGTGATGGATTATTCTCTGGAAATTTCTCTATTCAAATTACAGTGCTTGACGTGAATGATAACAATCCTGAACCTACAGAAGCCACTTTTGTAGCATCTCTTAGAGAGGGTTTGCCTAACGACAGTTTTGTCATAGCAGCTACTTTTCAAGATAGGGATGAAGGTGATAATGCCAGACTTACATATAGCATTGTCTCATCAAACTTTGCTATTTTGGATTCAAGTGTACCTGATATTTACACCAGCAGGGAGTTTGACTATGAAAATGGCGACAGATCTTTCCTTTTTACAATAACTGCAGAAGACAGTGGTAGCATTCCCAGAACAGGACAAGCCAATATATCAGTAACTATTTTAGATGTGAATGACAATAGGCCATCACTGCAACTTACTTCTGGTAGGCCATTTATTGAGGACTTTGATCCAGTGGTTCCTGCTACTGTAGTTGTCTCTGATGCTGACAGTGATGCCTATCCTATTTTGTTTGCTATTGTCTCAATAACTAACCCTCTTAATGGAAACTTGGAAAGGCTAAGTCTTCCTAACTTACCTACAGGCTACCGGTTAGGTTACTTTAATAACACTTTGTTCATAGTGGGAGCAGGTACACCTGATGACTATTCCCTTCTTCTTGGCAGAATATTATATGAAAACTCAGCTCCAACTTTTGAACTTCCATTAGAAAGATCTCTGTCGTACGGTGTATGTGACATGCTAGCACTTAATCCATCATCCATGCTATCTGCTGAGACACAGCTTGCCCTGACATCTGCAGCAACTACAAGTGACCTTCCTGCTCAGGATGCTGTAGTTTTGGAAACTGGTTGTGTCGAGCTATCTTCTGCAACAATTAGTATTTCATTGGTAGAAACTAATGATAGACCAACCGTAGTATCCGATGTCACTTTTCCAGAACAGCTTGAAGACTTGTCGATTGAAGAAAATAGGGGATCGTATGTGTCAAGATTGTTTGCGAATGCAGTTTCTGATGATGATCGCAATAGCATTACTGGAATTGCTGTGATAGAAAATGACAATGGAGCAGCAAGTCCAGAGCGTGGAGTGGTTGGAAGTAACCTAGAGTGCCGCAATGCTTATGACCAGATTGCTCGCATTGAGAATGGATGTAGTGACAACCAGTTGAATGCTACTGACTTTTGTGAGTGTTTGCCTCCTAGATCACTGACTTGTATATCATCGCCAAATGAAATAGTATTCTTTTGTGTTGATGGTATGAATGTTAGAGCTTGTACTTGTGCTGGTTTATCTCCGCCTAACCCATCCCTCTTACCAGAATTCTCTGAAATTTCATCAATTGTTTTAAAGTATAGTTCAGAAGACACTGGATTCAATTTACCTGTTCTTACTCCTGGTACAGCAGATTTTACGATTGCAAATCTGAATGACCTTTTCAGGTTTACTATGTCATTCTCCACTTTGAATGTCACTCTACACAATGGCCCTTCAATGACATCTGAAATACCACCTTTTAGTATTGAATATGAGCCAATTGGTAGTGTAGAGCAACAGTCTGCTATAGTTTTAGGTCCATTTGATCTCATTCGATGGGTTTCTTTGCCCAATGTCAATGGAAATGCTTCCTTTACCTTCAAAGGATGGGACACAACCAATGGAGTTCTTCCAGGAACAAGAGGAGTTAACACAAGTCAGAGTGTAGATACATCCTTCTCTTTAGATCGTGGCCAAGCACTGATAACTATTACACCAGTTAATGACCCTCCAATTATTCTGATTAATGGGAGTCAGGCTAATGACAGTGTAGAATATACTGAAGGTGTGGCAGTGCATGTGGCAAGATCCCCCACAGTGTTAGACTATGATGACCTTATGCTTTCTGACTTGACAGTGAGAATTTATCCTGAAGGGGGTAGTTGTGACTTACCCAACTTTTCAGGACAGTCTAATGATGTACTTATACATGCTGCTACTGCTTCACTGTCATTGACTATTGGAGAAGAAAGGATGGGGCAAGCTTGTGTCAATTATAATTTCCGTGGGAGCATGTCAGTGAGCAACTGGCAGTCTTTCATTATGTCTCTTAGATTTAATGCTACTGAAGATGAGCCCAGTGATCATACTAGAGTATTGGAATTTGTGATCAATGACTCAGCATCAAGTAGCACTCCTGTGTTTACCACAGTTACTGTGGTATTGGTTAGTGACACCTGTCCATTGCTGTCATTAGACTCCTCCAATCCAGTTACATACAGAGAGAATGGTCCTCCTGTTAGAATTAGCTCACTTCTCAATGTTACAGATGGAGATAGGAATTCTGCCATCAGGTCGGCCACTGTCCAGATTATGCAGACTCCAAATGTCCAATGTGCTCAGTGCAGTCTGAATGTAAGCAGTACTCCTCAGATACAAGTTTCATTCAATCAAGCATTAAAAATGCTTACTCTTGTAGGAACTGCCACTCCAATGGATTACCAAAATATTCTTAGAAGAGTTGTGTTTGTTGATGATGGGGAAGAGCCAACCTTTAGTCTGGTTACTGTCAGGTTCACTGTCCAAGATCCTGTCCTTAGGTCATGTGATGGGGTTGTAGCTGATGTAGGAGTTATGGTTGAGCATGTCAATGATGTTTCTCCAGTCCTCTATTTGGACTACCCAATAAGCCAAGACTTTAATCAGACATTTACTGAAGGTGTAGACACTGTTTTGGTGAGCTCTTCTGTTACTATATTAGATAATGATGGCCTAGATTCTCCCACATACCATGTAAGAGTTTCTATCTCTTCAGAGTGCTATCCTATGGAAGATCGCCTTGAATTTTCTTCAGTTGTTAGCTCATCACTTTTATTTGGATACAATTTTAGTAGCTGCTCACTTGAACTTGAAGGAAACTTGACAAACTTGGTGGAAGACATCTCCAGACTTAGATATCGCAATCTCAATGTGGATAATCCTACACCGTCTACACGTGTCATTGAATTTGTTATCTCAGATGAATTTCTTCCCCCAGCAACTTCCAGTACACTACTTAGTGTAGTCAGTATCAATGATGCTCCCAATATGGATCTCAATGTCTCTGACTCATTCAGTCCTAATGTAACAAGACAGTTTGAGGATACTTTTGTCCGCATCACTTCAGATGGCCTCGTGTCAGAACCAGAAGGTGACATGGTGCAGCTAATGACTTTCATTCTTACTGAGGTGGATAGCACTGGTAACATTGTCCCCAGAAGTGATATCATTTATGAGGAGCTTGAGGTTTCTACTTCAATTCTAAATATGTATAACTTGTCAGGATCTTACTTTGCTCAAACTGGTGAACTCCTAGTCACTGGCTCGGCCACAGATGCAGCATACACTGAGGTATTGAACAACTGCTTTTATAGGAATCGTCGCTTTCCTGTAACTGACAACAATGTCAGGCAAGTAACTGTCACTTCTACAGATGGATTTCTGAGAAGCACAGCTGTTGCTAGCACCATTCTATTTAGAGTATCACGAAATGCACCAATGCTTGATCTTGACAGTACCTCAGTTGGTATAAATGTGGAGGCAGAATATAGATCTACAAATTCTCCATCCACTCTATTTCCAAATGCAGTTTTGATAGACATGGACAGAGATAATATCTGTAGACTTGAGCTAACACTTTCTGGCGATACATGCCCAAATTCTCAAATAGGGTTTTCTAATTCTTATCCCGATATATCACTGAACACTTCTACCTCCACAACCAATGCAGTGGTCTATATTCTTACCACAAGATTTACTGATTGCAGAGAAGGCATAGTTTTTCAAGATGTTGTGAGAGGAGTTGCTTTCTCTAATATGAATCAAGAAAGTTCTGGCACTTGCTCTCTAACTGTGGTTGCAATTGACGACCAAATGGTACAAAGTATTCCTGCAACAGCAACTATAACAGTCAGAGCATTTAATGTGGCTCCCTTCATTGATTTGGATGTAGGATTGAGTGGGCGGGACTATTCTACTGTCTACTTCCAAGGTGGGAATCTCCAGCACATAGTAAGCATCTATAATGCAAGTACTGCTCGCAACATAACAGATGTAACAGTAGTTGGAGAAGCTGCGGCAGCTGGTGAAGCTCCAGCACTTGGGGCTACAGAGATTGGCTCCTATGATGACGGCACCATTTATCACGGAGTTGTGATTAATGAGCAGTCAAATGCAGGGTTTGTTGTCATAGATACTGATAGCCCTACTTTAGATTATCTCCAGGTGGAATTCTTTTCTGGTGCCCATTTAGAGCAAGATGCTATTGCTTATCCTTGTGTGACTACTGCACCATTGCCACCCTATGGTTGCGCCTCTAGTGACTCCACCCCCACAACATTCTCAACTCCTACTTGTAATAGCTCAGTTTTTGACTCATGCCACATACAGGATCTTTGTACTGACTTGCAAGTCTCAATATTTTGTCCATCTCCTGGACGAAAGGCATATCGATTTTCTTATGTGCAAAATCCAAGTGTTAGACGATATGAAGTACTCCTTGGTTTACTTGGATATGACTTTCTTCCTCGAACTGGAGGCCAAATCAATCAAATGAGACTGCTAAACATCACTGTGTTTGACCCTCTTAGTAGTTCTGTTAATCCACTAGCTATTACCAGAATTAGGATAAGATCTCAGGAAAATCTCATTATCTTGACAGATCCTCCTAGTTTTGATGTGTATGAAGATGAGAGGCCCCGGAGAACATGTAATCTCTATCAAATAGCTCTAAGACGCCTTGATGGCACTGTCCCATCTCCATCTGAGGTGATATACAACATTTCTCAGGGAAATATTGGTGACGCTTTTGGTGTGACTGATGAAGGCATCATATTTTTAAACAATCGAGTAGACAGAGAAGCTATTGACTCATACAACCTTACCATCAGTGTTCGTCTTAGAATCGCTGATCCAGACACAACATCAAGTGCATTTCTGATTGCTAATGTAGTAGATGTCAATGACAATCCTCCAGTTACACAGGACTTTTACAATGTTAATGTCACTGAAATGATGGTCAATGAAACAGTAGTGCAGCTCAATGTTACAGACAGAGATGAAGGGCTAAATGCTGAATTTAATTATTTTGTACTCGGAATTGGAGAAAGTAATTTTGCAGTTGACCAAAATGGGCGTATTTATACTACAGTTCCTCTTAATCGATCAGTTGAAGATTACTACTTATTAGTAGTAGTCATTTATGATAGAGGCATGATTCCTTTGGCCACTCACACTGTTGTTAATGTCATGGTAGTGACACCCCCAGCAACACAGATTCAATTTACATCACCTTCTGAATATGATGTCTTAGAAAATGCACTGAATGGATCCATTATCTTACCTCCACTTGCTGCAAGAGAGGTGGGTACAGATGATATTGAGTTTATTCGCTACAGATTTAATAGTATCATCTCTGATCAAGGCAGCATGGAGAGACCATTTGAAGTTAATGAAGATACTGGAACAATAACTGTGGTGGGATCTCTTGATTCTGAGAGAACACAATCGTACATTGCCTTTGCCGAAGCATACAGCACAAGAACTTTGTTTCCACCTATGTCAGGATTTATAAATATCACTTTTAATATCAGGGACAACAATGAACATCCTCCTGTGTTTGCCAGACCAGTCTATGAACTGAGTATCCCTGAAAATACACCAATCTCTACCACTTTGATTACTTTTTCGGCTACAGATGGTGACATTGACAATCAGGCATTTAATTTTTCTCTCTCCCCACAATCTATAAGTGGAGTTTTCCCATTTAGAGTAGATCTCAATGGTGATCTAGTTGTAAATGATACTGTTGATTATGAATTGAGGGATGTGTATATTTTTGAAGTTCTTGTGACTGACAGTCCTCCAGCTGGAATGGTCCCAATGCAAGGCAGTGCTACAGTCACAATCACAGTACAAGACAGGAACGATAATCCACCACAGTTCATAGGTACGCCGTATAGCAGTTCCGTCTTAGAAACAGAACCCAATGGAACCATAATTTTGAATATTGATTCAAGTGACCGTGATTCATTCATCAATAATGCAGTTTTCTACTCAGCTAATGGTCTAGAGGGAACTCCATTCTGCCTCTATGAAAATCATACTTTTATTGAAGTTTGCGATTCTGAACTTCTGACATCTATAGAGATGGAAAATGTTGTTTATAATATAACCATCATTGCAACAAATCCTGCACCAAGTGGGAATCAGGTCAGTATGACTCCAGCTCAAATCTCTATCATCCTGGTCAATGAACTGCCTCCTATATTATCCATACCAGTCATTAGTCTAAATATTACTGAGGAACACTGTGGCAGAGGTAGAGATAATAATTGTAATGGTTTCATTCTGTATGACATCAGTACTATTACCAGTGATGGCGATGGTGGGCGTGGTGGTGAGCTAAACTACCGGCTCATGACACCTTCTGTTCCATTTGCTGTTGACCTACAATCAGGTGTACTTACTGTCAATGGAACCATTGATAGAGAGCGTGATGATGCATACACTCTGGATATTGAAATCAGTGATGGTGGTGACGATGCCAATATGATACGCTCAACTCGTGCTACAGTCAACATTCTTGTGGAAGACATTGATGATAATCCACCAGTCATTTTAGAGCCCTGTACCTTCAATGTACCAGAGGCCATCACACAATCTGGAGCAGTGTTTGGTCAAGTCAATATAACTGATGCTGATATTGTAGGAACTCATTTCTTTAGGATAATGACATTTACTGACCCTCCCATATCTCAAGGATGCATTTTAGTTTCTGGTCCAGACTACTTGCCTGTGCAGCTGGATGTAAATACAGGAAATTATTTTTTCTGTAGACCTGTAGATTTTGAAACTGAAATTAGATCATTTACATTTCAAGTGCTAGTCCTTGATAGAGCTCCATCACCAGACAATACTCAATACCGAGTATTAAAAGAAGTTATAGTTAATGTTGTAGACTCCAATGACAATCCACCAGTACTGTCTCAACCAAATTATGACTTTTCTATTCCAGAAAATCAGCCAAATGGAACTATTGGATCTGTATCAGCTACTGATCTTGATAGTGGTGACAATGCCCTATTACAGTTCTTGGTAGTTGGTGGTAGCAGCATGACATTCTGTAATTCAAGCCTTCCCTTCTATACCATCAAAACTAATGCCACAACCGCAAACATTGTCCAGTGTGAAGCTTTAGATTATGAAAACCAGACATTCTATGATTTCCTAGTACAAGTATCAGACAGTGGTACCACCACAACATTCTCTGATACTTCTAGTGTTTCTGTCACTGTACAAGACAGAAATGACAATCCTCCAATCTTCAGTCAGGACATATACTTCATGACTATAGCAGAAACTGATTTCTCGCTAGGTATGGACCCGGTCGTTACAGTCTCTATATCAGATGCTGACTCTCTCCCTAACTCTATTGCTACATTCAGAATTGTTTCACCAGTTGGTATTTTTGGTTTGCGAAGTGAAACTTCTAGCAGTGCGGAAGTGTTTGTATCAAATCCAGGAATGATTGATTTTGAAAGCGGTGTTACTAGATATGAAGTAATTGTTGAAGCACGCAATGCAGTCCCAGGAGATGTGACCCAGTTAGGAATGGCGCAAGTCAATGTAACTGTAATGGACATTAACGATAATGTTCCAATGATATTACCTCCATTCGTTTATGCTGTGCGAGAGAACCAACCACTGGGTACATCTGTTGGTATTGTAAGGGCTCGTGATGCAGATACTGCAGTGGGCACCACATTGAGGTTCTTCACTGGTAGTATGTCTGAGGACCAAACCTGCTCCTCGAGTTCCAACTTCATCATCAACACCACATCTGGAGAAATCACCACATGTCGATCATTAGACTATGAAAATCAAACTATGTATTCTGTTTTGGTGGTTGTATGTGACAGCATTGATGCCCCAATGTGCTCCAATAGGTCTATTGCCATCAATGTTTTGGATCTTAATGATAATTCTCCCATTTTTTCAGAAGACCCATACATAGTAAATCTCAACGAACTTAGTGACACTGGGACTTTGGTGGGATCTGTTTCTTCAACTGATCTTGATGGTGCAGCCAATTCTAATGTTACTTATTCCTTACCTAATATGGACATACCATTCTCTATAACTGGTAGTGCTATATTTTTCAGTGGCACTAGCTCAGAATTGGACTATGAGCGTGGCAACCGCACATATGCCATCAATGTTCTTGCACAAAATCCACCAGCATTTCAGGATGATGTCACACAAACTTCAACTGTTGCCTTTGTGATCAATTTAATAGACAGAAATGATAATCCACCAGTCTTTCCTGCACCTGTTCAATCTATAGCAATAAATGAGCATACTGCAAACAATCAAATAGTGTTTTCCTTGACTACTACTGATGAGGACTCCCTAGCCAACTCTGCAGTTTCCTATACTATACTGAGTACTAATGTTCCCTTTGTCATTGATGGTAGTAACATAATAGTGCAAGACAGTAATGCCATTGACTATGACCCTCCCAATAACATAAGGACCTACACACTCTCAGTAAGGGCCACCAACCCTCCAGCATCTCCTGATGACCAGACCCACACTGCAGATTTCACTTTGACTGTAAACATTAATGACATAAATGACAATGTTCCAGTTTGCATTGGTATAACATCATTCAGACTTCCTGAAGATGTCATGATTAATGTAGACTTGGTTGAGATTAATGCCCAAGATATTGATTCGGGAGTAAATGGTAACGTGCTTTTTCTTCCCTACAATACTGGTATGGCAGATCCTCTGTGTTCTGATGACAATCTTTTCAGCATAGATCCTGATTCTGGTGCCATATCAATCTGCCAAGGAATAGATTATGAAACAAGAATCAATTATTCCGTGAATTTCACCATATGTGACATGGGCATGCCACGTCTTTGTTCCATTTGCCCAGTGAGTGTTTCAGTTACAGATGTCAATGATAACTCTCCAGTTATTCTGCAACCAACTGAATTTACAGTTTCTGAAAATGTGTCCATAGGCTACACTGTTGGATGTGTCAATGCCACTGATGCTGATTCACTGCAGAATGCACAACTGGAATACAATTTTGGAGAAGGAGTTAGTGATTGTTCTTTCAATACACCATTTAATATCAATGACACTTCAGGTTGCATCTTTGTATGCTTTGAATTGAATTATGAGACTAGACAGAATTATACACTCCTTGTAAATGTATCTGACATGGGTAATCCCAGGCTCTCCAGTGATGCCTTCTTTATTGTCCGAGTGCAGAATGAAAATGACCACCCGCCTGTAATTACTTCACCCAATACAGCTAGTATACAAGAGGAATCTGACAATCAGGAAGTTATTCGAGTGATATCACAGGATATTGACTTGCCTCCATATAATGTTCCTACTTTTAGGTTGCTTGTTGATGATGGTGGGCGTTTTTCCATTGATAGAGTGACTGGGTCAATAGATAATTTGGTTGCTTTGGACCGAGAAGAACAGGCTGAGCACATTCTTGTTGTGGAAGTTTCTGATGGCAGGAATGTAGTAAACCAAACCATCACAGTGAGTCTCACTGACATCAATGATAACCCACCAGAATACTTGGGACCAGCAGATTTTGTGTTCATGGAAAATTTCTTTTTTTCCACAATGCTGATCTTTAGGGATAATGATACAGGAGAAAATGCTCTTCTTGTATATGAAGTAGATGATTCCAATTTTGAAATTAACAGTAATGGAGTACTAAGAAATACAGTGGAACTTGATCGTGATCCAGACACAAGTGGAAACCCTCAGTTGACTATATTTGTTACTGCCAGAGATAATACATCATCACCTCTCTCCCTCACTGTCTCGCTGAATGTCACACTAGAAGATGTGAATGATAATAATCCAGCATTGATAACTCCTATTACAGATGACATAATAGATGGTACAAGGGCAGGGCAGGTGGTTTTCACTGTTAGAGCTACTGATGCAGATGAAGGTGTCAATGCCGCCTTGACTTATTTCCTAGGATTTCCTTCAGACACTTTTGAAGTGATTGCAGACACTGGTGAAATACGTCTTATCAGAGATATTTTTATATCAACTGACACTCCTGAAGTACTGCTAGTAACTGTCAATGTCAGTGATGCTGGATTTCCAACCAGATCTGATTCTGTTCAAGGGAGATTCTTTATTGTTAGTTCTTTCCCACTCTTCAGTCCTAATATGTACAACTTTTCTATTGAAGAAAATAGTTTGGGAGTTATTATTGGTAATGTCAGTGCAATGGATAGAGATATAAACCCATTCAATGATATGTTTCTTTTTACCATTATATCTGTAAGTCCTTATAATCCTGGCTTTTCTTTGGAGAGTATAGATACCACTGGAAGCTTGTTCTCACCCCTGGGTTATCTGGACTATGAGGATTCTCGTGTTTTTCAACTTTCCATTGGAGTTGGTAGATTCAATACTTCAGGAGTTGTTGATGACATGGCAAATATAACTTTAACAATCATTGGAACAAATGACAATGTTCCTAGGCTCTCTCCTGTAAATATATCTGCTGAAGTACCTGAAAATTCTGGTGTAGGGACTTCTGTGGCCAAAGTTGTGGCCATTGACTTCGATGCTGGAGAGAGTGGTAGAGTTAGTTACAATTTATCTGGAATAGGAGCTGATAGCTTTGACATCACTGCACAAGGAGATCTAGTCATTACACAGGCAGTTCTTGACTTTGAGCAGCGCTCAATGTATACTTTAGAATACCAAGCTTGTGACAATGGCATGGAGTCACAATGCAGTGAAGTAGGGTTTATTTCAGTGCGTGTTACTGATGTTGATGATATTCCACCTGTATTCTCTCCCACAATTTATGTCACTGAAATTCCAGAGGGTTATGGTTCTGTGCGCCTTGTACTTTATGTTAACATAACTGATGGTGATACTTCGTTAGAAGATCTTACAGTTTCTCTAGACCCACCCCAGTCATCATTCCAAGTTATGGTGGGAGGTCCAAATGTTTTAGCTATATCAACGACTTCAATTCCTTTGGACAGGGAGACCCAATCTCGATATGTATTCAGTGTGATTGCAAGAGATCCTTCTGGAGCTCAAGCCACAGCCAGTGTAACTCTTCTAATAACAGACGTTAATGATGAAAGACCAAGAGTTGTTCCATCACAGTCGATAGTACAGTTTCAAGAAGGAGGATCATTAGTGTATCCAGCAAGTGGTCTTGACATTGTAGACGGAGATACAATTGCAACATTTCCTCTTTCAAGGGTATCTGTTTCGTTGCAGTCCAATTCTGAGTCAACCAGTGACTATCCCAATGTAGGCGGAATGTGTGATCATGCTAACTACTCTATTCTTTATCAGAACAATGTCCATTATCTCTGTGGTCAAGATAATTGCTTATACTTACTTCAAGAGGATGAGCTCATTTTATTTGGCACAGGGGCTACATTAATTGATGGAATCTTATCTCTGTCTGCGGGAAATAACTTTGCTCGAAACCCTGCAATATTTGTTGGAGAAATGTTTCAGAATTTTACTATTACAGTTTGGGTCAGGTTCCCTAATGGCCCGAGTGCTGGAAATATCTATGAAGTTCAGAGTGGAAACACTAACGTATTTGAACTTCACATCACCACCACTGGAGCTCTAAGCATTCGCATTCGCACCAGTTTAACAACATTTAGTGAACTACTAGTTTCCAACAGTCTCACAATTCAGGATGGTAGATGGCATCAAATCTCCTTCATTCGAGGTAGATCATCTTTATCACTTTATTTAGATGGTGTCTCAGTGGGATCCACTGAAGATCGTGGTGATATTAGAACAGGCTTCAGTTCGGGAAGTTTCTTTTTAGGATTTACTTTGGAAAATGTTGAAATCTCAGAGTTATATTTTTGCAGTTTGGTTGCCCTTTCAAGATCAGATATATTGTGCAGTTTGACGTGTGGAGAATACATCGATGTAGTGGGACCGACTCCAGATGTCAGTGTGACTATAGACCAGAGGACTCGCTCTGTGGAAATGGTCTATGTAGGCACAGATCCAGCTGCTTCTCTCAGTTCACTAGTTGATGCACTAAGAAATGTCACCTATTTTAATATACTAGATGAGCCACACCCCCTAGATCGAGCTCTTTTTATAACAGCCAGCGACGAAGAAGGTAGTGCAACTCCTGCAATTGTTTCTCTGCAACCTATCCTAGTGAATGACAGGACACCAGTTATCGATCTCAACGGTACTGTTAATGCTGGTCTGAATTATTTTACATCCTCCAATGAGAGCAGCCCCACCACTTCCATTATTGGACCAGATGCATTACTCTATGATAGTGACAGTGGGTGGTTCCCTCTGGAGTCCATCGCATTGGAACTGGAGAATCCACAAAGAAGCCATAGACTTATTGTTCCTTCTGATCTACCACCAGGATTGATTGCAACTTTCACAAATGAAGAAAGGATTCTCTTTATAGAAGCTCCCAATCGTTCCCATCCAGTATTTCCAGATACATTTTTAGACGTCCTTCGCCAAGTACAGTATTCTAATTTACTTGAAGAACAGAACCAGTTTGTGGTATCTGTGTTATACAGAATCACAGATTTTGTCAATCTTGTAAATAACCCCCTCTCTCGTACATTCATAACAGTTTTACCTACCAATGATCCTCCACAGCTTAATTTAGCTAGTGGCAATCAGAACAGTACAGTGATATTTGACGAGGGCCAGGGAGTGGTCAATCTGCTCAGTGAAGTCAGAATTGAAGACTCAGATAGTACTATACTCAGAGAGGCTACTGTAAGTTTTACTTTCAGACCTGATGGCTTGGATGAGTCCCTTCGTCTTGAACCAGGATCTTTGCCTGTGGTAGACTCTAATTCAGTTAGATTTGATTCAGTTTTAGGAGTACTGACTATTTCACATGTTGCAACTTTCAATGATTGGATAAGTATCTTACAAAATATCCAGTACCTGAATTCTAACCAAGATCCTTCCGTACAGTCCAGACGGCAAGTAGTAGTAGTTGTTCAAGACAACGGTGGTGCATACAGCAATTCTGCTTATGTAGATATTGAGATCATTTTAGAAAATGATCCTCCCATTTTGTACTTGGGTGGTCCTGGGATAAGGACTTACACAGCAATGTTTACAGAAGATGGTCCTTGTGTGCCTCTTGTATCACCTGATGCAGAGATAGCTGAACCAGACTCTACTGGCATTCAACTGTTGGTTATCAGTGTCCCACCAACCCCGGGAAATACTCAGTCTATTGTGTATAATGGAACTAATGACCAACTTAATATTTTTATGTTTCTTGAAGGTAATTTGGCAGTTGCAGCCCCTCCTGATGATACTGCAGGTTTTACCAGTGTGTTAAGAAACTTAGTTTATTGTAATACAGAGGACGAGCCCAGCAATGCTCCACAGACTATTAACTATTTCATTTCAGACAATGGACTAGCTGATGGACGTGGTGGTTTCATATCTCGCCGCCAATCTACTGCCACATCTACAGTAACTATTACCAATGTGAATGACCAACCTGTAGTGACGTTCACACAGTTAGATGACATCTCTATTCGTGATATTCCTACAGCTATTATTAATTCTTCTTCCATAGTTATTGATGATTCTGATGATATGCTGTTTGATACATTGAATATCTTCATCACTAATCCACAGGATGGCTCTGATGATGAGTTGATTCAGTTTGCTGCACAACTGCCCAGTTCATCTATTTCCAGAGGTCCCTTTGATAGGCCTGATGGTCAGATCTTGTACACTGTCACATTTACCGGAGGTGCTGATGTGAATAGGGTTACTGAAACTATTTCTCAACTTCGCTACAACAACAGAGCTGATGTCTTGACTCCAGAACCTCCTCGAATTATTTGTGTACAACTTCGTGACTTCAAGATCTTTTCTGAGCTGTCTTGTGTTAATGTCACTATATCTCCTCCCAACATTCACAGTCCAGGATTTTTAGCTGGAGATAGAGCATTCACATTTTCAGAAATTAATAACTATACAACAATAGGAGTGTTTGTGGCTACAGACAGTGACACTGGAAGAGAGGGATCTGTTATGTACAGAATTGAAAATGTGATGTCCACTGGTACAACTGGAACAGTATTTACCATTGATATTTTTACTGTAAACCCAACAACTGGTGAACTTGCAGCTCCCAATGGACTTGATGCTGAAGGTTACACTTCACATACAATTACTCTTCTTGCATTGGATCAAGGAAACCCTGTTCGAAGTGATAGGATTATTGTAACAGTTACTGTAAATGACATTAATGATGAAGCTCCAGTATTTGTAGGGGCACCATATGTTGCACCCAATCTCAGGGAGGACTTAGCCCCTCCTAACAATGTCATTCAAGTGGTAGCAATGGATGGTGATGTTTCTCCTGCAAACACTCAGAACATACAGTACTCTCTTCTCAATTTCCAAGACAGGTTTGTTATTGACAGTGTGACAGGAGTCATTCAATCTGTAGTCACGTTTGATGCAGAAGAACAGCAAGTGTATGTCTTGAATGTTTCCGCAAGTGACTCTGGTATTCCTCCGTTAGTAAGTTATACTACTGTCACTCTGACTCTAATAGACACTAATGACAACACAGCCCTTGTGGATCAACTAACTCCTGCTATATATGTTGCCAACAGAGGGTCAAGTTCTATTGGTCCAGCTGCTCGCATCACAGACTTAGACTTGAGTCCTCCAGCAGTCACCTTTATCCAAGTATCATTTGTGCCTAGCTCAGTTGATTCAGGTCGTACTTATGACCAATGTTTAACACGATGTCAAGATGTTCGGTTGGACGAAGCAGGTCTGACTGATAGAATTGACCTTCTCAACATAGCTGTCCTTCAAGGCACTGCATCTAGAACCACCATAGGTGCTGGTAGCTGTCCAGCTGTAAGATTTGTAAAGAGCAATGATGTTCGAGTCAGTATAACCAATGATGGCTATGCTAGAATTCCAAGAAATGATCTCCCAGCTAATTTTGCTAGTGGACAGTTCTCTCTGTCTTTTGTGATCACTCAGGAGGCTGAAGGATACATTGTACTTATTCCAAGTACTGCAGTATCACCACCAGATGGCATTGGAAGCATTGCAGACAGACAGTTTGGTGTTTGGGTTCGTCGCCGTGATGTTCGCTTATACTACCGCATTGCAGCTGATTCTGAGTTGAGAGTAGCTGTTGTCAATACTGGTGTGCTTTTCTTTGACAGAGATAATGTAGAAACCAAGCACTACACCATAGTGGTTACAAGTACAGAATATCTTGTGTATGTAAATTGTGTATTTATTGGAAGGGCTTCTTTAATTGGAAACATTGTACCGGTTAGTCCTGGAGTAGATGTATTTTTAGGAAGTTCTAGACCTCACCCAAGTGCCACAGGAGGAAGACTGGGTGGTGATGAACATGGCTTGTTCTATCACCCAGTGGCACTGACTGCAGACCAAATTACCAGCTTCTGTAGCTGTGGTTTTGAAGCTCTTCAATTGCCAACTCTCCCATCCAATATTCTAAGTAGTCTGGACAACGCCAACACTAGAATTACCCTCACTTCATCTCCTCCTGGTGGAATCATTCCTGCAACAGAGGTTTCAAGTATTCTAAGATCTGTCAATTACACTAATCAGTTTGATTCTCCTGATCTCTCTAGACGTCCACTAACCTATCTAGTTCGTGAAGCCAATGATCAAGAGGGAACATCTTTTGGAAGTATTCAGCTAGTATTATCAGATGACAGTCGACCCACAGTAACCTTGAGTTCTGCTAGTATTGATACATCAGCGAGTTATGTAGAAGATCAACCACCCACACTGATTTCTCCACAAGCATCAATTAACAGACCTGCAGTGGTCACACCTACCTTTGATCGTGTGGTAGTGACTCTTGAAAATGCAATTGATTCAGAAGAGATGTTGAATGCTACTGGTGCTGAGTTTATCAGTGTGATGGCCTCCAATAATCAGCAAACTCTTGAAGTTGTAGGTCCTAGTGTGCCTGGTGAATTTAATAATGTATTGAGAAGCATAACATACAGCAACTTCAATGACAATCCAAATAGTAGTGTTAACAGGAGAGTCACTTTCCTAGCATTTGACACTGAAGGAAGGACTAATGAGGTGTTAGCAGTGAGTACAATCTCCCTCCAGGCTGTCAATGATCCACCTGAAATCTCTCTCAGTTCGGTCACTTCTTATCAAATTGATGTCGTGCAGTTTCAGGAGGGAACAAGTGGTGTGCTATTGGCTCCCAACATATCTGTGAGTGATGTTGACAGTGCAACTTTACAGAGTGCCACTCTAGTATTGACTAGCCCTGCTCCTGAGAGTGACATGCTTGCCATCCCTTCTGTATCTATCCCTAGTGTCACTGTAACCTACAATCCCAGTGATGGGACACTCAGTCTCATCGGACCAGCTTCTCTGGGAGATTACCAAAGGCTATTATCCAGTGTACAGTTTGTTTCTTCAGATAGTCCATTCTTGGATTCCTCAGTTGAATCTCTGATGAGATCTGTCACCATACAAGTTTCTGATGGACAACTCAGTAGTGCGAGTGCTACAGTGCAGGTCCAGTTTGTACCTAACAATGATGCCCCTATAATCATGTTAGATCCTGCCGATGTCATCTTCAGAGATAATGATGTCAGGGTGTTGATCGCACCAACAGGTAACATTTCAGACTCAGACAATCGTCGCCTGGCCAGTATGACAGTAGAACTGCAAGACATCCTGGACAACAATGTGCTCACTTCAGGCACTCAAATCAGTCGAACTCTGCAGTTTGGAGAGAATAGCGTCTCGGATATGGTTAGTTTGCTGCGCTCCATCCATTATGTGAACATGGCAGCTGAGCCCACTCTCGTTCAACGTGTGATAACTGTCACAGTGTGTGACTTCATGCTATGCAGTAACCTTTCACGAATTATTGTTCAGATTGTAGACGTCAACGACAATCCACCTGTATTTTCATCTGCCACGTACGAGTTCACTACCAGAGAAGACAGTGGAGTTGACACTACTGTGGGAACCTTACATGTATCAGATTCAGACAACAGTGCTACAACCTTTACCTTCAGTACTGAGACACAACAGTTTTCACTGCGGCAAGAGCTGTCTGCAGTGCATATTCTTGTGAATACTTCTTTAGATTTTGAAACTAGGAGGACCTATCAGTTTAATGTGATTGCTAGTGATGGCATTAACAATGCATCTGCCCTGGTTAGTGTGTTAGTGAGTGATGTCAATGAACCACCATTATTGACGTTTAATCCTCCACAACCATCCATTGTAGTCAGCTCTGCCAGTCGAAACAGATTGATCCAGGTTCCTTTGATCATAGAAGATCCGGACGAAAATGATATAACTCCCATAGTTACACTCTCTCTGATGAATGTGCCAGAAGGATCAACTGAATCTCTTGCCTGGAATGAGAATGCAGTACAAGGATATTCATTCCAGCTCCTTGAAGCAGGCGGCTCAACTTACCTCCTGTCTGGACCAGGAGATAGTGCATCACTGACACAAGCGCTCAATGAGGTTATGTACGTAGCAGGTACTCAAATAACAGACCCTACTACTATTAGGTCTGTAGCCATTGTCCTCTATGACAGTTCCAATGCTACTAGTCCACAGGTTCAAGTCAGTGTGTCTTTAGCAAGCATCCCACAGTTTTCAGAGGGGATCTATGACATTTCACAGCAAGAAGAACAGATAGTCAACAATTTCCTTCAAGTGCAAGCTACTGTAGAGAGTGGTGGTAATGTCATAGTTTATAGTGTGGAACAAGGAAGGGGCATAAGTATTGATCCTTCTACTGGGTTCCTGTCATTAGAGCAAGCTCTTGACAGAGAACTTACTCCAGTGGTGATGTTCAATGTGTTTGCCACTGATGAACTGCCACCAGCACGTACTGGAACAGCTACTGTACGCATCACTGTGTTGGACATTAATGATGTTAGGCCAACATTGTCTAATATCAGTAACATTACACTGTCCACAGCTGTACCAGTCATGCCCTTCAGTTCTATCATTGTAGAGGATCCAGATACAACTGGAGCAATTGAAAATGCCACAGTTTCCATAACGGGCCAACAACAGCTCACCATGTCAGCATTCACTGGCAGAGTATGTGTGGATGAAAGTGACCTGATAGTAAAAATGAGCAGTGTCTGTGGAGGACTGACTGAAGGTATTGTACTCCTGGATCAGGTTCTTCCTAGCAGTACTTCAGTACCTGCAAGTTCAGTCAATGTCAATTCTGTCCTCACCTTGTCTGGTTCCAACTATGCCATTGTGGATGCTGCAACTTCATCATTTGCTGGAACTCTATCTGAATTTACGTTTGTGGCTTGGTTGCAGCCTGCCAGTTCTGGTTATATACTGTATTATGGTACACGTGATGCAATCGAGAGATACTTTGTACTCTTCTACAATTCCATGAGAAATCAACTTATTGTAACGCTCAAGAGGGAAGGCATGTCTGGTCTGAGTGCACAGATTCGCATTAGTTTCCAGTTGGATGAGCCGCTCAATGATGGTATGTATCACTTTGTCATGCTGCAGTACATAGACAGATCCTTGACATGCGTTGTGGATGGTGTTCAAGCTAGCAGACTAGCTGTGGTTTATAAATCACAAATGTTTGTTAATCAAGCCTTTGGTAAGTCTTTTCACTATTGTATATGTATATTATCATCCGCCTTTTGTTTTTATATACAGGACTTCCTCTTCTTTATGACATTGAAGGAGGAATGAATAGCTCAGAGGAGGTCATAGTTCTGGGTGCACGTCCAGTATTGGGATCCTATGACATGCATTTTGCTGGGCGTGTAGCTGGTGCAGTGTTTGCTCCAAGCCGTGCTCCCAGCATGTTCTCTAGATGCATTTTGCAGTGCTTGGAATCTGTCAGTGTAAATACTATTGGCACATCGATTACTGCCTTGCCCTATGATGTCAGCTCCAGGCTCCTGGTGTTGCAAGGGCCAGCTACTCCTGCTGAAATACAACAGGTTCTGCGTACTCTGGTCTACACCAATGCTGCACCTGATCTTAATACTGCAGCTATACGTCTTCAGGTAAGATAGAGTACCAACATATCACTATGCCCCACCTCCCCTTCCCCCCCCCCCCCCCCCCCACACACACACACACACACTTTTCTTTTTTTACATAGTTGACAAGAGATGCATTGAATACACTTTAGCTTATACACTAACATGTATGTGGATGTGATCAGCATATCGTTGTAAAGTTAACTGATAGGATTACATGTGTGTGGATGTATTTACCATGTGTATGTATAACTATGTCAATATAGGTCACAGATGGTGTGGGAGAAGTAGGTGTTGTGGTAGACATAACAGAAGCCCAGAGAGCCAGAAGAAGTGCCAGCATAAGGACCATGAGAGACACCAGCACAAGGACAAGGAGAAGTGTAGCTTCACAAACACGAGTTGAACAGCATCTGATTCGAAGAATTTTGTCTGTGGATATCATGGAAGACACTAAAGCTGAGAAGAAGGTCAGTCATGGTACTGAGGAGAAAGTGCTGGAAGGTCCATCTAAGCTGGCTGTAGCTCTTACCATGATGCTGGCTCTGATCGCTGCACTTGTCACGATTTCTGCTGTTGTCTTCACTAAACTCTACAAAAAGTACTAACTTTGTGTTGATAAGTATTAGACTAGACTAGAACTTTTATAACTAACTTTTGTAGTGATATACCATACACTTTTTTAGCAGCAATAGTTTTTAAAAATTTTAAAATTATAGCACACTTTGAAAGAAGCTCTACAGTTGAAAAATAAGTTCAATGAATAATAACTAGAAGCTCTACAGTTGAAAATAAGCACACTGAATGATAACAAGAAGCTCTACAGTTGAAAAATAAGCACACTGAATGAAAATTTATATATTTATGAGTAGTGAAGTTTAAATATTTGAAGTTTAAATAATTAGGACAGAGCACACCTCCTAATCTTCACCTCTACAAAATAATCTTTGGGAGGTTTGGGAGAAGTTTCCTGAGGACTCGCAGCTGCAGCCATTGGACTTGGACTTGCTTCAGCTGCAGACTCCTCATTTTCTCCTCTTTCTTCTTCCACTTTAGGAGCTGCTTTCTTGATCCAACCAGGTTGTGGTGGTTTGAGCATGGAGCCACCTAAGGGATTAGTGTACTCATCCTGCTGATCAGCAGGGAATGTAGGGTTGCTGTGAGGCTTATTGAGAGGAGGCAGTTTTACTCTGCATGGTCTCAGAGCATCAGGAGTGGGAATGTCCTCTGGGGCAAGAATTGGAGAGTTCCTGCCACTAGTTGTAGGAGTAATGGAGGAAGTGGCAACGTCTTCAGGATTTGAGAGTTTCAAAGTGTCGGGATGATCGGATACCTGAAGGTTTATGGTGCCTTGTGGAGGTTGGGTTTTCATATGTGGAGGCTGGGTTTCAACATGTGGAGGTTGGGTTTCAACATGTGGAGGCTGGGTTTCAACATGTGGAGGCTGGGTTTCAACATGTGGAGGCTGGGTTTCAACATGTGGAGGCTGGGTTTCAACATGTGGAGGTTGAGTTTGACTGGTTCTCTCTGGAGATGAAGTGATTGATGACGGAGAAATGACGGAGACAGGATTTGCAGGAGCTGCAACTGCTGTAGGTTCAGGACTATTTTCAGGAGATTCTTTTTCTATTTCGGTAGTGGATACCACTATGGGCTCATGCTCTACAGATGTGCCGTCAGGTACAGATCTAGTGGGTTTCGGGTCAGCACTGGTGGAATGCTCAGGAGAAGTACCAACTGGCTTAGGTCTTTGGTCTGGACTGATAGCTTGTTCCTTGGAAGTGTCGGTGAGCTCTTGTTTGGGTGTTCCTTCATTGGCTGGCTTCACCTCTGAAGAAGAAGGAGTAGGCTTGTCACTAGCAGACTCCTTGTCTACTGGTTGTACAGTTTCCTCTTTCTTTTCAGGACTAGAAACTTCCTCACTGGCCTCTTCCTCAAGGACACGAATAGCACCTGGTAAATACTCCAATGCTGGATCTTGTCCTTCCTCTAGTTCTTCAATGAAGTATGTCTCCCTCATTCCCAGTCCCTTCACATGATTGTAGCCTCGGCTATAAAACTTGAAGCGTTTGTCCTTGATGTGACTATAATAACACATGCACATATGCACACATAGAACTCTTCTATCTATATATTGGAGTTAAACATACTTATAAGCTGATCCACTGATATGGATTTTCCCGGGAATTCCATGGGATTCCATTCTACTGGCTGTGTTGACAGTGTCTCCAAACAGGCAGAATCGTGGCATCTTTTTACCCACCACACCTGCGACAACTGGCCCAGAATGCATTCCAATACGAATCTATAACAGCATAGAAACTTGTGACATGCTACAAGCTTACCCTACACACAGAGTCTTCCCTTTCATCACATTCTACTTTTATATTCATGTGTTTGAATTGCTATTTTATTTTATATATTTTTTGTGATAATATCTGTCTCTCTGCGAAGGTTCAGGTAATTGATATCAAAAATACCTTCAATCTTAATTAACATAATCAGATTCGTGTGTTTGTAATTGATCAAGTATTCTCAGTTTCTCACATTAATATCATAACACTGGACACAGACACAGATTACTTAGCTATATCATTTGTCTGAACTTATCCCACTCAAACTTGTATTTGACCATCTCTTACTTCTAGTGGAATCTTGTTGACAGGATCCAATACATTGCCAGCTTCAGTACGCATACTAAAGGCCATGTTGGCGAGAGCCTCTGTGTGTTCCTTGGCAGTATCAAGAAGTCCAGCACCTACCATGTAAGCATCTCCAATAGTTTCCACCTACAAGCCACCACATGTGATCACACAAGTTTAGTTCAGATTACCACACTTAGCTTCTACTGGCTAGGATATAAGAAGGAAACCCTTAAACTAAGAATAAATCAACTAACCTTGTATACATTGTGGAGTTCAACGTTGGCATCAAATAAAGTGTACAGAGAATTGAGCATGTCCACAACTTGGAATGGAGTACAAGAATTGCAGATGGTAGTGAATCCTTTGATGTCACTAAACAGGATTGTTATGGATGGAAATTCCATGGCAGTGACCTGTGCTCCAGACTTCAGCTCATTGGCAATCAAAGGAGGGAGCATAGTATGGAGAAGTGTGTCTGCTCTCAACTTCTCCTTCTCCACATTGGCCTTCTGCATTTCCAGATCTCTCTTCATTTCTTGCAACTCAGCTGCCGTGTTCCTCTCCACGTGGAAGTGTTGGTTGAGTAAGATCAGGTCTCTGGTGACATCATGTACGGGGATGTCGCTCAGGTACAGGCCCTGATGCTCCAGGTCTTCAATGCTGTTCACTCTCGGAGACCCAATAAACAGAATGTCGGCATCAGGTTTGTTTGAAGTTGGAACCATCTGACCTCGAAACGGCACTACTTCTTTTTCCTCAGAGGACTTTTTGGCAGATATAATGAATATGTTGTGGATTGCTAAAGTGATGTTGTTGTAAGTCAGAGAAATGGCAGGACGATCAAGTACGAAGTATTCTGACAATTTGGCTTTAGAGGAAATTGCTTTGGGAAATATACGCATGAAAGAGATGCCCATATACTTGATGACCAGGTCTTTGTCAAATATAATGTGGAAAGGAAAGCAAGACTGAAAAAGAGCTGGATTCACTGGCCATACATTCTCATTCAATGCAGAAGTGCTGCCTTGGTGAGATCCAGCACGAGATGAAGTGAGCTTGGCACTAGTGCCTTTGGCCAAGTTGCTCGTTGATTTGGAGAGTGCTTCCTTGATTTGTTTCTTTGTGTCAGGTGTC